>ENA-ORUI01002529-ORUI01002529.1-human-gut-metagenome-genome-assembly--contig:-NODE-2529-length-15012-cov-2.928863_pt1 | contig 15012 bp, 15 predicted proteins | sample MGYA00242078_ERZ509205 | MGnify/ENA primary metagenome ERZ509205 (study PRJEB26280, sample SAMEA2338828) | human gut metagenome | biome: human gut; feature: human-associated habitat; material: faeces... | reverse complement strand
CTGGAAACGGCTTGTGAAAATAGGTAGTCGCCGACTTGAACAGGAAGCTCTGAGAGAAATCTCAGGGCTTTTTTGTTGCACTGGTATAATGGAGCTTTAAATAAGTTTTCCTTTTAGAAAAGATTGTTTTTGGCGGGTAAATACAGTAGAATAATAGAAAAGGATGGTGAAAAATGTGGCGTATGGAAAAACGATTGAATTATTTCTTGTAAATGGATCACCTGATAGTATTATTACTGCAGAACTGTCAAATTGGAACGGGAAAGCCTTGAAAATCCCTAGAATTGATGTGCCGTCCTGCATGAGAGAGGATTTTACACAGGCAGGTGTGTATTTTCTGTTTTGTAAGGAAGATGACAATGCCGAATCCGTTTATATCGGGGAAGCGGAGAATGTAAAAGAGCGACTGGTACAGCATATTCGGGATTATCAAGCAGAAAAAGAAAAATACTATTGGAATACTGCTGTAGTTTTTATTGGAAGAGACTTAAATAAGGCTTTGATTCGTTATTTGGAAAATCGTTTTGTAGAGATTGCTCGGAATTGTAAGCGCTATACAATTCTCACCAAAAATACATACCGAAATACCGTGATGAAAGAGTCGCAGGTTGCGGTGATGGAGGAGTTCATTGACAATGTAAAAATCCTAATCAATGCGTTAGGGTATAAAGTACTGGAACCGGTATTAAATGCAATGGTGCAAAATGAGTCCTCTCTTGATGATGAAATGCTAAATATCGACATCGGAAATGTAAAAGCTGCTGGTAAGGTAACAACCGAAGGGTTTGTTGTGCTAAAAGGGGCGACTGTAAATGAGAAAACTTCTGAAAAGTCTTTAACTGCTGGAGCTGTAAAACTGCGAGAGAAATATTTCCAAGACGGACACGTCAAAGATCTGAAATTAACAGATGATATTCTTTTTTCTAGTTCGTCCGCTGCGGCAGATTTCCTTTTGGGGTATAGCGTAAGTGGCCCCAGAACGTGGAAGACTGCAGATGGAAGAGCATTGAAAGATCTTGAGGCAAGTGCTGTTCAAGGATAAGAAAAAGCAAAGTAGTTTGGAGGCTTTGAACCATTTTGTTAATGCACCTTGACTCTACAATTGTTATAGGGTTTACTATCTATGACGGAAAGGAGTGCTCGCCGGGGGTGCCCTGCAAATCTGGGCAGGGGAAGGAAACCGGCGAGTAGACCACAGTTATGGAAAACAATCTCACCAGCGGCAGTGTGCTGAAAAGCATTTTTTACTTCTCCCTGCCATATCTCTTCTCGTATTTTCTGCAGACGCTGTACGGCATGGCCGACCTGTTCATCATCGGGCAATTTGACGGAGTGGCAAGCACCACGGCGGTGTCCATCGGCAGCCAGGTGATGCATATGATTACTGTGATGATCGTGGGCCTTGCCATGGGCACGACCGTTACCATTGGCCGTGCGGTTGGTGGAAAAGACAACGCCAAGGCCGGACGGCTCATCGGCAATACCGTTACGCTGTTTCTGACCGGGTCCATTGTGTTGGCGGCTGTTCTGGTGGGTCTGGTCGGCTCCATTGTGCAATGGGTGTCCGTGCCGGAAGAAGCCGTTGCCGGCACCAAAGCATATCTGATTTTGTGTTTCATCGGCATACCCTGCATCACGGCATATAACATTCTGGCGTCCATCTTCCGTGGTCTGGGCGATTCCCGCAGCCCGATGTATTTCATTGCCATCGCCTGCGTCAGCAACATTGCATTGGACTACCTTTTCATGGGCGCACTGCACATGGGGCCGTCTGGTGCCGCGCTGGGCACGACCTTGTCACAGCTGGTCAGCGTGATCGTCTCGCTGGCGGTGATCCTGCGCCGGAAGAGTACAGGCATCCGTCTAAGCCGGGCGGATTTCCGCCCCCGAAGGGAAACGCTGGGCGAGATCTTATCCATCGGCGTACCGGTCATGCTGCAGGACGGATTCATTCAGGTCTCCTTTATGATCATCACCATCATCGCCAACCGGCGCGGCCTGACCGATGCAGCGGCCGTTGGTATCGTGGAAAAAATCATCAGCTTTTTGTTCCTGGTGCCCAGTTCCATGCTGTCCACCGTGTCGGCGCTGGGAGCACAGAACATCGGAGCAGGCAAGCATGACCGTGTGGATACCATTCTGCGCTATGCCATCGGCATTGGCGTTGGGTTTGGCGTGATCGTGGCGGCAGCGATGCAGTTCATGGCACCGGCGGTGGTGCGGCCCTTTACAACGGACGAAGCGGTTGTGCTGGCGGGTGCTTCCTACATCCGGGGCTATATTTTCGACTGCCTGTTTGCGGGCATCCAGTTCAGCTTCAGCGGCTATTTCTGCGCGTATGGCAAATCCGGCCTGTCCTTTTTGCACAATACCCTGTCCCATTCTGCTGGTGCGTGTTCCGGGAGCCTGGCTGGCGTCCCGGTTCTTCCCGCAGACTCTGCTGCCCATGGGTCTGGCATCGGCCTGTGGTTCGCTGTTTTCCAGTGTGGTGTGTGTGATTGCTTATCTATGGCTGAAGAAAAACCAGAAGGAGCGTCTGCATGGCGGAACGTGAGCTGTTTCAGATCGGCGAAGTGGCCCGGATGTATCATGTGAGTGTAGGCACCCTGCGCCACTATGAGCAGGCAGGCCTGCTCAAACCGGAGTACACCGACCCGGCCACCGGCTACCGGTACTATAGTGTGCGGCAGCTGGAACAACTGACCAGCATTCGCTACCTGCGGGCGCTGGATATGCCGCTGCAGGAGATTGCCGTGTACATGAATGACCGGGATGTGGACAACGTGGCGGCGGCATTGCGGCGGCAGAAAGCGCTGATCGCCCGGAAGAAACAGGAACTGGAACAGATCGAACGCAAGATCGACCATCGGCTGACACAGCTGGAAGAGGCACGCAGGGCGGAACTGGATCGCATCCGGCTGGAAGTGCAGCCCGTCCTGCGTCTGGCGCTGGTGCGGGAGCCGGTGGAGTTCCACTCCTACCTCTGGCTGGAGCGGTCCATCCGCAAGCTGGAACAAAACCAGAAAGTGCCCTTGAGCTATATCGGAAAGGTAGGCGTAGGGATCTCACAGGAGCGGCTGCAGGCAGGCGACTGCAGCGGGTATGAGCTGGTGTTTCTGGTTCTGGACGAAGAGGACGTTTACTGCGGTGAAGTGCTGACGCTGCCGCAGGGGCAGTGTGCAGTGGTGCGGTTCCGGGGCAGTCATGAAAACGCCGCTGCCCATTATGCTGCGCTGTTGGAGTATCTGCGGGAAAACCAACTGGAACTGGCCGGATTTTCCCGGGAAATGACCCTCATCGACAACTGCATCTCCAATGACCCGGATACCTACGTTACAGAGATCCGCATCCCGGTGCGGGCAGCGGAACAACCTGTCCGGACGGGGGCTTGAAGCAGAGTATAATGAATATACCAGCATTCCGCTGGGAATTGAATGATACAGAAGGAGTGTTCTGCAATGCGCAAAGATTTTGGAAGCAATCCGTGGTTTTATCCGCTGCCGGTGCTCATCATCGGCACCTACGATGAAGCCGGGAAACCGGATGCCATGAATGCCGCCTGGGGCGGTCTGTATGACGCCAACCTGGTGGAGCTGTGCCTGAGCGAGAGCCACAAGACCACCAAGAACATCAAGCTGAAAAAGGCTTTCACGGTCAGCTTTGCGGACGCGGAAAATGTGGCAGCCTGCGATTATGTGGGCATCGTGTCGGGCAACAACACCCCGGACAAGATGGAAAAGTCCGGCCTGACTGCGGAAAAGAGCGCCGTGGTGGACGCACCGCTGTTCACGCAGCTACCCCTGACCCTGGAGTGCAAGTATGTGCGCAGCACCGAGGAAGGCAACATCATCGGAGAGATCGTCAACATCAGTGCGGATGAGCGCATCCTGGGCGAGGACGGCAAGATCGACCTGGCAAAGTTCCGCCCCATTTCCTATGAGCCGGTGCACAATGGCTACCATGTGCTGGGCGAGCGGATCGGCACGGCTTTCGGCGACGGCATGAAGCTGAAATAAAGTTTCCGCATCCGAAAAAATCTGCAGAAAAAAGCGCTTTTGTCTCGTTTTAGGAGATGAAAGCGCTTTTAATCTGCAACGAAGGATGCGATCTTCCATGAAATCTTTTCCACACCGCCGGAAACGGAACCGATGGAAACTGCTGTGCCTGCTGGCAGCGTTTCTGGTGCTGTTTGTGGTATGGCAGCAGAATCTCCTGCTGGGGATCTCCAGCAAAAGTGCCCTGCTGCTGGATCGGCAGAACCAGCAGGTCCTGGCGCAGAAAAGCGCCCATGCCCGGTGCGACCCGGCATCGCTGACCAAAATCATGACCGTTCTGCTGGCCATTGAAGCCTGCCCGGATCTGGATACGCCGGTGACGCTGCCCGAGGAGATCTTCCCGGCACTGGATGCCGCAGACGCCTCTATGGCCGGGTTCCTGCCCGGCGAGACCGTGACCGTGCGGGATCTGCTGTATGGAGCCATGCTGCCCTCCGGCGCGGAATGCTGTGAAGCACTGGCCCGGCGGGTGAGCGGCAGCGAGGAAGCATTTGTGTCGCTGATGAATCAGAAGGCGCAGGAACTGGAAATGCTCAACACCCACTATGCAAATCCGACCGGACTGACTACGCCGGACCACAAGACCACGGTGACCGATCTGGCGAAGCTGCTCTGCGCGGCCCTGAACAACGAAACGTTTCGCACCGTGTTCACCACCGAAGCCTATACGTCCACAGCCACGCCCCAGCACCCGGAAGGGCTGACCTTTTCCAGCACGCTGCTGTCCCGGCTGAACGGGGAAGAGATCCCGGGCGGAAAGATCCTGGGCGGCAAAACCGGCTACACCAGCGCCGCCGGACTGTGTCTGGCCAGCCTGGCAGAGATCGGCGGCAGGGAGTATCTTCTTATTACGCTGGATGCCCCCGGTGACCACAGCACGGAACCCTTCCACATTCAGGACGCGGTCAGGGTTTACCGGCGTCTGGCAAAATGGCTGCACTGAAACAAAACGGCACCTGAAGCAGAGAATCTCCCGGGATCACGAACGTCCGGAGAAGATCGGCTGCAGGCGCCGTTTGGCTTATTCTTCTTCCGCCAGAGCTTCGGCCATGGCTTCATCGGCTTCCTGTTGGGAGATGGTGCGCACCTTGAAGCCGAAGTATGCGATGTGTCCCACCCAGACCACCGCCATGATGGCCCGGCCCACCGGCACCTTATCCATCAGGATGAAGCCTGGCAGCATGATGGCCGTCACCGTGCCGATGAGCAGACATTTGGCCTTTCGGGTCATCCCTTTGCGGCGGAAATAGCTGCCGATGTACTTTTTATAGACCGTGGTATGCACGAACCAGTCGTGCAGGCGCTGGGAGCTGTTGGCGAAGCAGAACGCCGTGAGCAGGTAGAAGGGGACGGTGGGCAGAATGGGCAGTGCGATGCCGATGGTGCCCAGTGCCAGGCTGACACAGCCGAGGGCGATGAAGAATGCTTTTTTGATCTGGTTCATGAGGGGGATTCCTTTCTGTGTAAAAACGGATGAGTCCTGCCATGAATGTTAGAATGTACTAACTTTCGGACAAAAAGAAGCGCCGTTCCAGGTGGAACGGTGGATTTGCCTTAACAAACTTTTCAAAGTTTATCATGCGCTGCCGGGGTTTGTCAAGCAGAAATGATTGCCTTTTCTCCGGACGCGTGCTATGATAAAACAAAAAGCAAGGAGACGATGCCATGGAATCACCGAACGGGCTGCTGCATTTGTATTATGGAGACGGCAAGGGCAAAACGACTGCCGCCATGGGCCTTGCCCTGCGGGCGCTGGGCAGCGGCAAAACGGTGACCATTCTGCAGTTCCTGAAAGGCGGCAAAAGTGGGGAGATCCCACTGCTGGAACAGCTGGGGGCTGAAATTTACCGGGGCAAGGCCGGGCAGAAATTCGTATCCCAGATGAATGATGCTGAAAAAGCCGCCACCCGGGAACTGCAGGACGCCAACCTGCGCGCGGCCTGCGCCCGGCCGGCTGACCTGCTGATCCTGGACGAAGCGGGCAGTGCCTGGAAACTGGACATGGTGGATAAGGAACTGCTGCAAAAGGCGGTGCTGGAACGTCCCGCCGGGCAGGAGTGCGTCCTGACCGCCCATGCGGCTCCGCAGTGGATGCTGGACGCCGCCGATTACGTCACCGAGATGCAGTGCCATCGTCACCCGTACCAGAAAGGCATTGCCGCCCGGAAGGGCATCGAGTATTGACATCTTGCAATTTTCATACCGGTGTGGTATGATGAAATCATACATCACGCGTGCATCGTAAGAGCTGCCCTTTGCAGAACGGGAACTGCTCCGCACCGCTGCCGGAGCAGGCTCTGGCGGCGTTTTGTTTGAGCGGACGGTTAGCGATTCCTAACGACTGTTCGGAAAGAGCCGGACCGCAGAGGGAGACGCCGCGCGGGATCACAATGGAGGGCAAAGAATTATGATCGAAACAACCGTAAAAGTCGATGGCATGATGTGCGGAATGTGCGAGAGCCACGTCAACGAGGCAGTGCGCAAGGCGCTCCCGGAAGTCAAAAAGGTTGCGTCTTCCCACACCAAGGGCCAGACCGTCATTCAGTCCGAGCAGGCACTGGACGAGGCAAAACTGCGGGATGCCATCGACGCCACCGGCTATGAAGTCAAAGGCATTTCCAGCAAGCCGTATGAGAAAAAGGGCTTTTTCTCGTTCCTGAAAAAGTAAGAAGTTGTTTTCGGAAGCGGCGTGCATTGAATGATGTGCAATGCTTATGAAAACGGCTTCGAAGAAGCGACCCCTGCAAGAAACATGGAGGAGGCATCTGTATGAGAATTCTGGTGTACGGCGCGGGCGTTCTGGGCTGTGAACTGGCCCATGAGCTGCTGCAGAACAAAAAGAATGTGGTCACCCTGCTGGCGCGGGGCGAGTGGAAGGAGCGCATCGACCAGAAGGGTCTGGTCATCCGCCACTGGGCACAGCGCAAGACCACCGTGGACCGCATCCAGACCGTCGACCACCTTGAACCGGAGGATTTCTACGACCTGATCTTCGTGGTGATGCAGGCCGGCCAGCTGCCGGAGGTGCTGCCCAGCCTGAAGGCGAACAAAAGCCCCTACATTGTGTTCGTGGGCAACGATCCGCAGGCCAAGCAGGTGCTGGAAGCCATGCAGCGTCCGGCGGATAAAATCGCATTCGGTTTCCAGGGCACCGCAGGCCGCCGGGAAGCAGACAAGGTGATCAGCGTGCATACCGGCGTCGGCATGACGGTGGGCGGCGCTACGGCACCGCTGTCCGGCACCTTCCGCACCCGGCTCAAGACCGCTTTTGACGGCGTAAAATATAAGCTGACCTTTTACCCCGACATGGACGAATGGCTCAAGTGCCACATTGCGTTCATCCTGCCCATCTGCTATGTCTGCTACGCCTGCAACGGCGATCTGACCCGTGCCACCAAACAGCAGCGCGGGGCCATTCTGGATGCCGCCTATGAGTGCTGCGAAATGCTCAAGGCGCTGGGCATTCCGGTGAACGATGCGGACAATACCGACTGCTACAAACCCGGCGGCCCGCGCCGCCGCCAGACCGAAGCCATGGTGTTCGTCATGGCCAAAACGGCACTGGGCCGTCTGTGCGCTTCAGACCACGCAATGCACGCAGTGGGAGAAATGAAGTATCTGGACGAGGCGTTCGAGGGACTGCGCCGGCAGGCAGGTACGCCGATGCCCATGTGGGAGAAACTGCGCAGTGAGATGCCTTCGTGGGAGAGTCTGCTGAATAAAACCTGAAACCGTTCCGGGATGCACGCGGGGCGGGCGGAATGCGTTCTGCCTGCCCCGTTTTTGAAGCCCGAGGGTTCGCTGCTGCTAACCTGGAATAAGGAGAGACCATGAGGATCTATTCATTCGGCGATGCGGCCAAGCCGACGCTGCTGCTTCTGCCCGGTACCTGCTGCCACTGGAAAGGCAATTTCGGCGGGGTGCTCCCGCTGCTGGAACCGGATCTCCACGTCCTGTGCGTCTCCTACGACGGCTTTGACGAGACCGAGCCGGAGACTACCTTTCCCACCATGCTGGATGAGACCCGGAAGATCGAGGATTACGTCAACACTCACTGCGGCGGGCACCTTCATGCGGCCTATGGGTGCAGCCTGGGCGGCAGTTTTGTGGGTCTGCTGGCCGCGCGGCAGAGGATCCGGCTGGACATCGGCATCCTGGGCAGCTCCGACATGGACCAGGCGGCTCCATGGAAGGCAAAGCTTATGACAGACATTGCGATGCCGCTGCTGTATCCGCTGATCCGGGACGGAAAATTCAAGTGGAAGTTCCTCAATGACCGCATCGAAAAGCGGATGCAGGAGATGCCGGCCTACACAAAAGCCTTTCTGGAGATGATGGGTGGGGCGCGTCCCTATGTATCCCAGCAGAGCTGCAGGAATCAGTTCTATTCGGATATGGTCACGCCGCTGCCGGATCATTGGGACGGCCCGACCGCCATCCATGTATTCTACGCCCTGAAAATGGGGCCGCAGTACCGTGCCCGGTATCTGCAGCACTTTGCACATCCGGTGCTCCACGAACACGATCTGCAGCACGAAGAACTGCTGGCCTGCTGCCCGGAACAGTGGGCGGCATTGGTCCGGGGAATCTGTCTGTCCGAACCGAAATAAGAAACGAAAAAAGCACTCGCTCGGCTGGAAAAATTCCATCCCGAACGGGTGCTTTTGTGTTGCTATGATTTCTTCCAGAATTGCTCCAGCGCCTGCCCCAGGGCATCGGTGCCGGAAAGATACCGGATGTGCCGCCAGTGGGGCGGGAACAGCCGGGCGTACTCCGTCTGGGCGAAACGGTCATCCAGCAGAAGCACCACGCCTTTGTCCTCCGGCGTGCGGATGACCCGCCCGGCGGCCTGCAGCACCTTGTTCATGCCGGGGCAGCGGTAGGCGTAATCAAAACCGGCTCCGTTCCGGGCGTCGTAGTAACGGCGCAGCATTTCCTGCTGGGGGTTCACCTGCGGCAGGCCGACGCCCACGATGGCGCACCCGATGAGCCGGGAGCCGGCCAGGTCGACGCCCTCGCCGAAGATGCCGCCCATCACGCCGAAGCCCAGCAGGGTCTCGGCCGGATCCGGCGCAAACCGCGCCAGAAAGGCTGCCCGGGCGGCATCGTCCAGCGCACTTTCCTGCACGAGGGGGGCAATGTCCGGATACCGGGCGGCAAAGTCCTCATGCACCTGCCGCAGATAGGCATAACTGGGGAAAAAGGCCAGATAGTTCCCGCGTTTGCCGCGCACCAGCTGTGCCAGTGCATCAGATATCGCCTGCACGCTGGCGTCCCGATCCCGGTAGCGGGTGGAGATGCCCGGAAGACAGAACAGCCCGAGGTGCTCTGCGGGGAAGGGGCTTTCCAGTGCAACGGCCCGGGCTTCTGCACAGCCCAGTACACTGCGGTAGTAGGCAGGCGGGGTCAGGGTAGCGCTGAACAGCGCCGCACTGCGCCCGGCGGCCAGACTGGCGTCCACAAAGGGGGCGGGGTCCAGGCAGAGCAGCTGCAGCTCCAGTTCACTGCCGAACACGCTCAGCTGGGTCACAAAGTGGCTGTCGTAGCGTTCCGCCGCCCGGACGATGTCCTGGATCGCAAAGTACAGCTCGAGCAATTGCGGGTGAGCGTCCGCTTCCGGGTTCTGTTCCAGCCAGTCCTGCAGCGGGGCCTGTGCCGCCCGCAGGGGACGGAGCAGTTCATCGGGAAGTTCCTGCAGGAATACTGTGCCGTTCCGGGCATACAGCGGTTCCGGCAGCACAAACGCCGGGGCGGGATTTTCCGCCAGAAGACTGGTCTGCGCCGGGACTTCGGTCTCCGGATCAGCCGGCCCGCTGTGCCGGGGCGCGGCCTCTGTACAGGCGCGGCGCACCTCCCGGAACGTTTTGTCAGCCTTGGTCAGGGCGGTCTTCAGCGCACTGCGGCCCTTGCCCAGCGCCCGTTTGGCTTCGGTCAAATTGCTCTTGCAGAACCGCGCGGAGTACATGGCCCGGGCGCGGTCCGGCAGGTTGTGTGCTTCATCGATGAGGAACAGCCAGTCGCCGGCAGCATCAAAGAACCGCTTCAGGTGCACCACCGGGTCAAACAGGTAGTTGTAGTCCCCGATGACCACGTCACACCATTCACTGAGATCCAGCCCCAGCTCGAACGGACAGACCGTGAACCGCCGGGCGGCATCGGCCAGCACTGCACGATCCAGCTGTCCGTCTGCGTCCAGCAGCGCAGACAGCGCTTGCCGGATGCGGTCATAGTAGCCGTTGGCATAGGGACAAAGCTCCGGCAGGCAGGCGGGATGCCCTTCGGTGTCCGGGTGCAGACAGACTTTTTCCTTGGCGGTCAGGGTCACGCTGCGCAGGGTAAGGCCGGGGCGGGATGCCCGCAGGCGGGCCAGCGCGTCCTCGGCGGCGGACTGGGTCGTGTTGCGGGCGGTGAGGTAGAACAGCTTTTCGCCGTGCCCTTCCCCCATGGCCTTCAGGGCAGGAAAGACGGCGCTCATGGTCTTGCCGATGCCTGTGGGAGCCTGACAGAACAGCCGCGTGCCGCTTTTATGGCCGGTGTCCTTTCCGGTGCGGCAGGCACGGTAAATTTCTCCGGCCATGGCCCGCTGCCCGGGGCGGTACTCCGCAAAGGGAAACTGCAGGGCAGAAAGGTCTGCCGTGCGCCGGGTTTTCCAGTCCCGCTGCCGCTGTGCCCAGGGCGCATACTGCTCCAGCAGGTCGTGCAGGAACTGCTCCAATTCTTCCCGGGAAAAGCGGCGTGTGAAGCGCCGGATCTGGTCGGTGTCGATCTGATAATAGGTCAGCCGGACGTCCGCGCGGGGCAGATCCTGCTGGGCAGTGTACAGGGCAGCGTATACCATGCTCTGCGCCCAGTGGCAGGGATTCAGTTCTTCGGTGATCGCTTCATAAGGCACGGCTGTGGTCTTGATCTCGTCGATGACCACGGTGCCGTCTTCGTCTGTAAAGATGCCGTCTGCCCGGCCTTCCAGCGTGAACCCGATGCCCTGCACTGTGCGGTCTCCGGTCAGGAACACTTCTGCCTGATAGCCGTCGCCGGCGGCTTTCTGCAGTCTGCGGTGGATGCGTGCACCCTCGTTGGCACGGTCAAAACCGGCAAATCGGCTGTCGATGCTGCCGGTGCGCAGGAGAAATTCCACCAGCTGCCGGATGGGCAGGCGGACGTTGGACATGGGGTTCACTTCCTTTTGTCTTGAAATCCTTGGTTTGTGCGGTCAGACGGAGCTGCGGCCCGGTGCGTTATCCCTCCAGCCCGAACAGTTCCGCACACTGTGCTGCGGCGGCATCCACAGCGGCAAAGTCCACGGCAGCCCGGTAGTAGGTCTCCAACTCATCGTGGCAGCTCTTGGCCTGTGCCATCAGAGCCGACGCCTGTTCCAGAAGCTCGGCGGCGGCCCGCTCATTGAAGCGCAGACGGGCACGGAACCCGGCCAGATGTTCCCGGTCCAGGAAACGGGTGCACCGTACCGCCTGTACGCCGGGCAGACGCACCGGATGCCACCGGTTGTCGGTGAGGAACGCCAGCCGCAGTTCCGGGATCAGAAGGTGATCGATGGTGTCTTCCGGGTGCATGGCGCAGGGGCAGGTGATGAGATGGTAGCCCCGGGTCAGCGCTTCGGCGCGGATCAGCTCCAGCAGCAGCCGGGACACCGCTCCGTAATCGTCCCGGAATACGATGCACTTGTCAGCCAGTGCCTGCACGGTGCCCTGGTAAAACACTTCTCCCTTGGGCGTGACGGCGCTCAGCAGGCGCAGTTCTTCGCTGCCGGAGTTTTCGGTGCGGGGCAGAAGCCGGGCGCAGAGACGCTTGACGTAGCGGCGTACCTTATCAAAATCGGAACAGCAGGCTTCGGCCCGGCGGCTGTCCAGCAGCAGGCTCCCTGCGGAAGCGATATACCGTGCCGCCCGGGTGCGCAGAGCCGTATTGCGGGCAAACAGTGCTTTGACTTCCTCTGCGTGTGTGTGCAGGGCAGCGGCATTGATGGTGTGGTACAGGCTCACCACCACTTCATCCGCCCCGGGTGCGTCCGGCTCCAGGGTGTGAGGGGCAGTGGCATCCACGATGGCGCGCCGCTGGGCCACAAAGATCACGCCGTCCAGGCTGTCCGGGTCGCTGGCGCAGTGGATGCGTTCCACCGGTTCGCCGCACTGGTCGGCCTGCTGCGCCAGGCGCTTCATCAGGGTGGATTTGCCGCATCCCGGCCCGCTCTTGATGAGCACCATCTGCATTCCCGGCTCCCGGCGCAGCGGTTCAAAGTATCCCTTGAACCCGGCGGGCGTTGTGGCGCCCAAAAAGAAATCGACCGTATGAGAAGAAGCTGCATTCATTCCAAAACACCTCGCTTTTGCTTCAAACTATGCAAAAGCAGGGGAAAGCGTGCACAGGACAGACCGGCAGGGGCCGGAGCAGACGCTGGGTGCAGGAGCTTGTATTCGTCTGCGCGGAAAACGCCCTGCCGGGCCGATCAGAATTACGATTCGTAGGTGTGCTGACACACTTCATGGATCTTTTCCCGCAGTGCGACAAAATCCGCAAAAGCGTTGGGCTTGTTCTGCGGCCCGCGCAGAAGGGCAGCGGGGTGGAAGGTGCCCATAAACAGGATGCCGTTTTTTTCGATGAACTGCCCGTGCTCTTTGGTCACCGAAAAATCACTGCGGATCATCCGCTGGGCAGCGATGCGGCCCAGACACACAACGATCTTCGGCTGCAGCAGGCGGAACTGTTCCCGCAGCCAGGGCATACAGGCTTCGCTCTCAGCAGGCAGCGGGTCGCGGTTCTGCGGCGGGCGGCACTTGACGATGTTCGCGATGTAGACCATCGTGCGGTCGAGACCGATGATGGCGAGCATATCGTCGAGCAGCTGCCCCGCCTTGCCGACAAAGGGCACGCCCTGCTCGTCCTCGTGCGCGCCGGGACCCTCGCCGACGAACAGGATCTCCGCCGTGCGGCTGCCGTCGCCGAAGACCACATTCGTCCGCGTTTCGCACAGCGAGCACTCGCGGCAGTCCTGACAGCGCTTTTCCAGTTCCTCCCAACGGTCTGCCATGGCTCATCCTCCCTTTTTTCCTTCTGCCGCCTATGGTATCACGTTTTTCCATTCTTTGCAACGCCGCGGCGGCGCATTTTTCCGGTTCGAGCGGGCAAACTGCGGTGCAGGAGGTGAACGGACGCGATGGCGTATTTCTGGTATTTTCTCGGCTACGGCTTTTTGGGCTATCTGCTCGAAAAGCTCTTCGCGGCTCTCACGCACGCGGAGCACCGCGTGCGGAAGGGCTTTCTGCTCGCGCCCGTCTGCCCCGTGTACGGTCTTGCAATGTGCGCCGTGCTCGCGCTGGGCGCGGATCGCATCGGCCCGCTTTGGGAGCTCGCGCTGCTCTGCAGCATCACCGCAACGACGGCGGAATACGCCGTTCATCTTTTCTGCGACGCCGTGCTCGGCGTGCGCTTCTGGGACTACAGCGCGACAAAAACGGACGTCAACGGCCGTATCTGTCTGCCGTTCTCGCTCGCGTGGGGCGTGCTCGGTGCGCTCGCCGTGCGCCTCGTGCAGCCCGCGCTGGCGGCTCTCGCCGCCGGCATTCCGTCCGCCGTGACGAACACCGTGCTGCTCTGCCTCGGCATCGACGCGCTGTGGAGCACCGGCGTGCTGCTGCGCTGGGGCGACATTGATCTGCTCGCCCCGAGCCGCCTGCGGCGGAAATACCGGACGGCATAGAAAAAAGCGTGGGCTGTGCCCGCGCTTTTCGTTTAACCGTTATGCCGCTCGATCCACTCCCACAGATCGTCGTAGACCTGCGCGCGGCAGTCCTCGTTCAATATCTCGTGGCGCAGGCCGGGATAGAGCTTCAGCTCCGCGTCGCGCACACCGGCGCGGCGGAAGCTATCGTAAGCCGCGCGCACGCCCTTGCCCATGCCGCCCACGGGGTCGCGGTCGCCGGAGATGAAGAGCACGGGCGTCGCCATGTTCATGTGCCGCAGGTTGGCGGGCTTCTTGATGAACGCCATGCCGTCAAGCAGCTCGAGGAACAGCCCCGTGCTCGCCATGCCGCCGCAGAGCGGATCGGCGATGTAGGCGTCCACGTTTTCCTCGCTCACGCTCAGCCAGTCGTAGCCCGTGCGGTTAGGCGCGAAGGCCTTGTTGTAGGCGCCGAAGGCGAGCTTTTCCACGACGTCGCTCGCGTTCTCGCGCCCGACCTTCCTTGCCAGTACGCTTGCGAGCGCCTTGCCGCCGACGAGCATCGCGTCGGGATTCTGCCCCGTGCCCATCAGGATCGCGCCCTTGACCGTGCCGGGATAGCGGATGAGGTAGGTGCGTGTGAGGAACGAGCCCATGGAGTGACCCATGATAAAGTACGGCAGCTCCGGATAGGCTTCGCCGGTCCGGCAGCGGAGCGTGTACATATCGTCCACGACGTGCTGCCAGCTTCCTTTTTCGCCGAAGTAGAGCCGCGGTGCGCCCTTGGCGACCGACTCGCCGTGGCCGAGGTGGTCGTTCGCCACGACCAGGAAGCCGTGCGCGTTCAGAAAGCGCGCGAACGGCTCGTAGCGCAGCGCGTACTCCGCCACGCCGTGCGCGATCTGCAAAATGCCGGCCGGCTCCCCTGCGGGGTGCCATTCGACCGCGTGGACGGCCGTCCTTCCGTCGGCGGAGGGAAAGGTAAATTCTTTTCGATTCTCCATAGCGCAAGGCTCCTTTGTATGGTATAATCCGAAAAATGGGTGATCCCAAGGCAGCGCCGCTTTCACTGTGCTGTCTTAGTATACCACGTCGCTTTTGGAAATAACAGGGGGTAATTATGGGCAGTTTCATTCTTGCGCTCGACCAGGGCACGACCAGCAGCCGCGCGATTTTGTTTGACGAGGACCAGAACATCGTCTCGGTTGCGCAGAAGGAGTTTACCCAGTATTATCCCCGAGCCGGCTGGGTGGAGCACAACCCGATGGAGATCTATTCCAGCAT
>ENA-ORUI01002526-ORUI01002526.1-human-gut-metagenome-genome-assembly--contig:-NODE-2526-length-15026-cov-3.218489_pt1 | contig 15026 bp, 8 predicted proteins | sample MGYA00242078_ERZ509205 | MGnify/ENA primary metagenome ERZ509205 (study PRJEB26280, sample SAMEA2338828) | human gut metagenome | biome: human gut; feature: human-associated habitat; material: faeces... | reverse complement strand
GTGTAGATGTCGGCGTCGGTCAGCTGGTCGATGAAGCGCCGCTTCGCGGGCAGCTCTTCGGCCGTTCCGGCCTCTTTGGTGACGATGTGGTCCTGCGTCACGCCGCTGAGCGTGTAGCGCTCGGGGTTGCTCCGCTTGGTCAGCGTGAGGCCCTTGCACCAGAGTTTGAGTTTGTCATATCGTTGCAGGTTGTTCTGCTGGGCGTCGGTCGTGACGAGGGCGAGACCCAGCGAGGCGTCGGCGTTCTGCATGTAGGCCGTGCAGTCGTTGATGCCCAGGTCGGGTTTCTCCGCGGCCTTGGGCATGGGGCTTCCGGCCATGTTGGGCGAGGCCCAGTCGCTGATGACCGTGCCGCTTACGGCGATGTCCTGATCGAGGGTGATCTCGCCTTCCGCCTCCGCGATCAGCCCGCGCAGCTCCTCGAAGGTCATCTCGCGGGTCTCCGCCGTACCGCCCGGGATACCCTGATAGGCTGTGAAATAGGTTGTGTGATCTTCGCCCCAGTCGTCCTGAAATCGGAGCCGGAACCGCGCCGCGCGAGGCTCGAATTTCTTGTTGTCGGCGATCCGGAACCGGAAATATTTGAAATCCTGGGCGTAGCTGACGCTGTCGGCCCACGGTTCGGCAGCGGAATTCTCGTCGTAAACGACCGTCCAGTAGATTTTTTTGGACAGCGGAATGTTGGTGTCGATCGCAACGGAGTCGATCGTGCTAACGGACGAATATTGTTTTCCGATGTACTTGAACTCCAGGAGCGGCGTCGTGCCGTACTGCATCAGGTAAATCGTGTCGACGACCTGCTGGCGGGCCGATGAGACGAGGATGGTTCCCTTGCGGGGAAGCGAGTTGTTGGTCCGGTAATTGAGGTTGAGCGAGCCGCCCGTTTCGCCGCTGTCGGCGCCGTCGACCGAGACCCAGAGTCTGGTCTCGGGCGTGAGCCGCGCCTGCCACGGTCCGGAGGTCTCTACCTTGATGGTGCGGGAGCCTGCGTCGCTGGAGACGAAGACTTCGCTGCTGACGCCTTTCGAGCCGATAGCCGGCTCCGTTTCATCCTCGCTGCACCCCCCCCCGAGCAATAGGGCCGAGGCGGCGAAGGCGCAGATCAGGCTGAAGCGCTTGGTGTAGAATTTTTTCATCGTATGTCGTAGTTTGGGTTTTTAGTGTCGCGGGGCATTCTGTTCCCAGGGGAGTTTGCCGAACAGGTCTTCGAAATCGTACCATTTCAGGCGCAGCACGTAGAGGTTGTCGATGAAGATGCGTGTGTTGCCGCTCTCCATCTCGTATTTGCCGGCCATCAGTTCCATGCGCGTGTTGCTCGTAAAGGGATTTTTGGGGTGGGAGAAGATGATGAACTCCTGCTGGGAGTTTTTCCACATGGCCGTCGGAAGCTCCGCGGCCGTGGGGTCGAGGTGTCCCACACGGACGGTTTTCTCGGTGGTTCCGTCGGCGAACTGCCCGCCTCCCGTGATCCGCACAGTCAGTTCGTCGTTGTCTTTCGTGCCGTCGGCCGCCGCATAGGCGATGGCGTTGAAACGGACCATGGCGGCCGTGTCGTTCCGGATGCCCGGATCGTACGGGGTCAGCAGGTTGGCTCCGTGTCCGGCGTCGTCGCCGAGCTTGACGTAGCCGTTTTTGCCGTAGCAGTAGGCCGTGCCTCCCTCCTGTGCGGGCGTCGATTCCAGCCCCATTTTCTTCTGGTCGGCGGTCCAGCTGTCGATCGGCGTTTCGCCCCGGGTCTCCAGAGGTTCCGCCGAACCGTACTTCAGCCAGTCGAAGTTGCCCTCGTAATCTTTGGTGTATTTCGGGAATCCCTGCACCACGGCGATGAATTCATTGAGGAATTCGACGTCGGTGTGCAGCGAGATGCACCCTTTCCGTTCTACGTAGGACTCCGTGTGCGGGGTGATCAGCAGGACCAGTTCGTCGATTCCGGGCCTGACGCCGCGTTTGATTTCGTCGACGTTGAGCCACTCCTCGGCCGGCAGTTCTCCGGACTCTTCCTTTTCGCCTTCGAATCCGACCTGATAAGCCACATTGCTTCTGATATAGATGGACCTTTTGAACGGAGTGGCGTCCTGCTCTTTCGACGCTCTGACGGGGATGTGCAGGGTTCCCGTCAGCGCTTCTTCGAACTCGGGCGAGTTCGACCACTCGATGTGTTCCCTGCGGGAGTAGTCCTTGTCGTCGTCGCAGGCTGTGCCCAGAGATACCGTGCCGGTCAGCAGCAGTACCGCGATCAGCGGGGTGACGCTCCTCTTCGGGATTTTCAGAGATAGAGTTGTTCTCATAGCATTTAGGTTAATTGGTCTGAAAAAGTTTGGAAAATTTTAGCTAAATTTCGGGTGAATATTGAAAATATTTTCATTACAAAGATAGCCCTTAATAAATATGCGGAAAGGGCCTTGCGCGAAAATGTAAATGAATGTAAATCTTATCTTGTTTATTGTCAGCATGTTCGATTTTTGCACCCCCGTGCGTTATGTAAATGCTGAAACTTTGATATTTTACTTTTTAATACATTTGTAATACACAGGCCCTTTCTTCTGATTTGCTTTTGTGTTATTAAAACGCTATGTTTGCATTAAACCGAAACCTGAAATGAAAATCCTCCTTCTTGCCGCAGCGTTGTTCTCCGCGCTGTCCGCGGCTCCGGCTTCCCCGGGTGAAAAGACCGACCTGCAGGAGCTGTTCCGCAGTCTCGATCGCGTGATCGCCCGCAGCGGCGAGTACACGGCGCGGCGCGAATCCCGCATTGATTCGCTCAAGTGCGCCCTGACCCGCGACGGGCTTTCGCTGCGCGAGCGTTTCGACCTGACCGAGCGGCTCGCCGAAAATTACAACTCCTACCAGAGCGACTTCGCGCTTCTCTACCTCCGGCGAACTCTTGCGCTGGCCGAGGAGACCGGCGACAACGACCTGATCATGCGTGCCCGCTCCGGGATTGCGCTCTGTTACAGCCTGGGCGGACGTTTCTACGAGGCCGAGGAGATCTTGAGCGGCATCCGCGACACGGTGCACGTCAGCCGCCGGGCGCTGCAATCCTATTATGTCGCCCGGCATCGCATGAACCGCGAACTCTACGCCCTGACCGAGCCGGGCGAACGCCGCGACCTTTTCCGCCGGCGCGAGCACTATTATGCGGTCAGCGCGGCGGAAATCAGCGAGGACACCTTCACGAGCCTGTACTACGGGTATATGGATGCCATCGTCCGCAAGGACTGGTCCGAGGCTTCGACCCTCTGCGACAGCCTGCTGGTCTCGGTCCCTTCCGATTCCCACTCCTACGCCAAGGCCGCCAACCACAAGGCGCAGCTCGAGGGGAAGGCGGGGCGTCCCGACGAGGAACTCGCCTGGTTCATACGTTCGGCCATGGCCGACATCCAGTCCGCCGTGCGTGACCACGGGTCGCTGTGCACCGTCTCCGAGGAGCTTTTCAACCGGGGCGACGTCGATCGGGCGATGGATTATATCCGCGTGGCGATCCGCGACACGCGTTTCTTCAACTCCCCGAGCCGCTCGTGGCGCGACATGGCCATCCTGCCGCAGATCGAGGCGGCTTACAGCGAGCGCAACGCCCGCCTGCACACGATGTACATCGTGCTGATCGTCGTCATCCTGCTCTTTTTCGTCTCGGCCGTCGCCGCGGGGCTTTACGTGCTGTCCCGCAACCGGAAGCTCTGCGCCGTGCAGCAAACCCTCCGCGAGTCGAACGACAAACTCAACGGTCTGGCCCGGAGCCTGCGCGAGACGAACGACCGCCTGAGCGCGCAGAACCTCCGGATCGCCGATGCCAACCGGATCAAGGAGGTCTATATCGGGGGCTTTCTCCAGACGATTTCGGAATATATCAACAAACTCTCGGGTACGTATCAGTATGTCAACAAGATGCTGCGCGACGACCGGATCGCCGAACTTCGCCGCGAATGCGCCCGCAGCAACATCCGCAACGACGAGCTGAAGGAGTTCTATGCGCTTTTCGACAAGACCTTCCTCGGGCTTTTTCCCTCGTTCATCGACGAGATGAACGGCCTGCTTGCCGACGAGGCCCGCACCGAGGGGCGTCACGACGGCGAGCTGACCACCGTGCTGCGCATCTACGCGCTGATCCGCCTGGGCATCACCGACACGGCGACCATCGCCGCGCTGCTGCACTGTTCGATCCGCACCGTCTACAACTACCGCTCGTTCACCCAGCGGCACTCGCGGCCCGACGTCGGCGACCTGGAACAGCGTGTGCAGCTGATCGGGTTGAACGGGATCGCCGCCCGGTCCTGACGGAGCCGCGTGTGCCGAAAAGCGTAAAATAACGCTGTTCCGGCAATTTTAACCTCCCGGCCGTAACAACGGCCGGGAGGTTTACAGAAGGCTACTCCCCCTTCTTATGGGTGTACTCCTGCAGGACATAGGTCGTGAAGATCGGAAAGAACATCATGCCCAACGACGGAAGCAGCACGCAGAAGACCTTGCCGACGGCCGTGACGGGGAAAATCTCCGCACCGACGGTCGTGACGTTCATCCACGCCCACCAGAGCGCATTGCCGAAGCCGTGGAGCTTGGGATTGACGAGCACCTCGTAGTCGTAGAACACCAGCCCGGAGATATAGGTAAAGATGACGACGGTGAAGATATAGGCGAAAAAGAGCCTCCGCATCCTGTTTTCGGAGACCAGCCACCGCACGATGATCACCATGGCCAGGAAGGCCCGGAGCAGCGGGATAAGCCCGACGAGCACGCCCCAGTCGTGGGTCATGCCGACGCCGCTCCACGCCAGGATGTTCAGGTAGGGTACGGAAAGCAGCAGGAACGGCAGGTTGCGCCAGAAAAAACGGCCCGGACGTTCGGCAGCGGCCCAGCGGACGAAGAAATCGCACAGGAAAACGAGGCAGACGACGAACTGGATCGCAAGATAGGTGCGGGACACGTGGACATGGTCGCCGGCAATGATCTCCCACGAGAGGGCCACGAGGAGCACCAGTCCGGCGATGAGTTTGACAACACCGAGCGCATCACGGATTCCGGCACGCGCCGATTGGGTAAGAGACATAGATTGCGGGTTTTCCGTAGCGCGCTCAAAATCAATGCCACAACCCGGAATCATAAATTTTACGGCGTTTTTTTGCCGAAAGATTTTGCACGATTGAAAATTTCTATTACCTTTGCACTCGCTTTCAGCAATGGCGGGTTAGCTCAGCTGGTTAGAGCGCATGATTCATAATCATGAGGTCCCGAGTTCAAGTCTCGGACCCGCTACGGAAGGAAACGGAGGTCTAAACGATCTCCGTTTTTTCGTTATCCGGAAAAACCCGGGCGAATTACCGGGAAAAGGCATATTCACAGAAACAGCGGCTATCATGGAAAAGAAAACGATACTGGCGGCCTGCGCGGCCGCAACGCTGGCGTTCGCCGGATGCTCCGGAGGGTTCAGCGCCGCAGAGGAGGAGACCATTCACGCCGGGAAGGGAGAAATCATGCGCATACTGACCGTCGGAAACCCGGCCGACTCGCTCGTCCTGCGTCAAAAGGCCGCTCCGGTGACCGGGCGGATGCTGCGGACAGACGACTACGCCGTCCTGCGCCGCAGGATGCTCGCGACGGTGCAGGACCCGCAGAACACGGGCGTAGGCATCGCCGCCCCGCAGGTGGGGATTCTCCGGCGGATGATCGCCGTGCAGCGTTTCGACAAACCCGGAGAGCCGTTCGAATTCTACCTGAACCCGGAGATCGTCGAATCGTCGGCCGAAACCGCCCCGGGACGGGAAGGATGTCTCTCGATTCCGGGATTAGCGGGCACGGTGGTGCGGGCGCAGCGGATCGTATTGCGCTACCGCGACGAGCGGTTCGCCGAAAAAACGGAGACGATCGACGGATTCACGGCCGTAATCTTCCAGCACGAAACAGACCATCTCGACGGAATTCTCTACACCGACCGGACGGACGAAGCCCCCACGCCGGAAGAGTAGTCTCGCCGCACCGGTCAGACCAGTTCGCGGAGGTGTTTCAGATTGCTCTTGGCCGTGGCGACGACCTCGCCGGCGCGGCCTGAAAGAATCAGCCGGGTCATCGCCAGCGCAAAGCCCTTCATCTGCCCGAATTCGACCTTCGGGGGCATCGCCAGCGCATTGGGGTCGGTCCGGACATTCACCAGGACGGGACCCGGAGTGTCGAAGGCCTCGGCCAGCACCTCCGCCACGCTGTCGGGCGAATCAGCCGTGAATCCCCGGATGCCCATGGCCCGGGCAATGGACTCGAAATCGGGATTGCACATGTCGGTCTGCCAGTCGGGAAGCCCCGAGACCTCCATTTCCAGCTTCACCATCCCCAGCGAACGGTTGTCGAAGACAACGATCTTCACCGGGAGCTTATACTCCACGATCGTCGCCAGGTCGCCCAGCAGCATCGAGAGTCCCCCGTCGCCGCACAGCGCCACGACCTCCTGCCCGGGCCGCGCGAAGGCCGCGCCGATCGCCATGGGAAGGGCATTGGCCATCGAGCCGTGGTTGAACGAACCGAGCATCCGGCGGCGGCCCGTGGCGCGCAGGTAACGCGCACCCCACACACAGCACATGCCCGTATCGACGGTGAAGATCGCGCTGTCGGAAGCCAGCGTGTCGATCAGCGTCGCCACGTATTCGGGAGCGATATTGCCCGCACTTCCCCGCTTCGAGGCCACAGCGGCCATGTCGTCGCACAAGGCGCCGTAGATTTTCAGCTGGCGGTCGAGGAACACCCTATCGGAGCGTTCGCGCAGCATCGGGAACAGGGCCTGCAAGGTCTCCTTCACATCTCCGGCAAGCCCCAGTTCGACCCGGGCGCGGCGGCCGATGCGCTCGGGACGGATGTCCACCTGCGCGATACGGCACTCCGAGGGCAGAAAACAGTCGTAGGGGAAATCCGTGCCCAGCAACAGCAGCAGGTCCGATTCGTGCATGGCTCCGTAGGCCGAAGGAAGGCCCAGCAGACCCGTCATGCCGATCTCATACGGATTGTCGTACTGCACCTCCATCTTCGCCTTGAAAGTATATGCCACGGGAGCCTTGAGCATCGCGGCGAGCCGTACGACCTCGTCGTGGGCCTCGCGGGCGCCGATGCCGCAGAAAACCGTGATGCGTTCGGCCGAACCGATCATTTCGGCCAGCTGCCGCAGTTCGCCGTCGAGCGGACGGTAGATGCCGTGCGACGGCAGAGGTCCCGAGGCCCCGGGACTTTCGGCGCAGGGACTGGCCGCCACATCGCCCGGAAGTCCCACTACGGCAACCTCACGCCGGTGAATCGCATGCTGCAAAGCCGCCGGAAGCATCCGCGCGAACTGCGCGGGAGTAACGGCCATCTGGTTGTAACCGCTGCAATCGTCGAAAAGGCGGATCGGATCGGTCTCCTGGAAATAACCCGTGCCGAACTGGTCGGAGGGACAGGTCGAGGCGATGGCCAGCACCGGGCAATTGCTCCGGTGGGCGTCGTAGAGTCCGTTGATCAGGTGGACATGTCCCGGGCCGCTGCTGCCCGCGCAGCAGGCGATGCCGTTGAGTTCGGATTCGGCCGCTGCTGCGAAGGCCCCGCTCTCCTCGTGGCGCACGTGAACCCACCGGACGGTTCCGGCGCGACGTACGGCGTCGTTGACTTCGTTCAGGCTGTCGCCCGTCACGGCGTAGATGTGGCGGATACCCGCCCGGCAAATGGTTTCGACCAGCTGGTCGGCTACTTTCTTTCCCATAATATCGGCATTTTCAACTGTTTGCATCGTCGCGGAAGCATCCAAGATCAATACCAAAGCCACCGAAAAAAAGTTCCGTCCGCAACGCATTCGGGCGCTGCGGACGGAATGGCGTCCGGAAAGAATGGATCGTGTTATTCGATCTCCATCAGAACGGCGTCGGTAGCCACGGTCTGCCCCTGACGGACCAGAATCTGCTTGACCGTACCGGCGAAATCGCTCGTGATGGCGTTCTCCATCTTCATCGCTTCGAGAACGGCGACCTCCTGTCCGGCCTTCACCGCGTCGCCGACCTTCACTTTGAGTTCGATGATGCGGCCCGGCAGCGGAGCCGTCACGACGTTGCCCGTGATCACGGCCTGCGTCTCTCCGGCGGGCGTCTCCCCGGCCTTGGCGGCAGGTTCGGCCGGCTTCGAAGCCTCGTAGGCCTTCACCTTCATATTGGTCAGGAACGTCTTGGCGACCAGCGGGAACAACTCCAGCAGCAGCACCTCCTTTTCATCGGCGGCGAGCTTCACGCCTCCGGCTTCGGGAAGCTCGGGATTGGGCTGCATCTGGTATTTCGAGGTGTCGTAAGGAGTCTCCTCGCGCACGCCGCAGATCTTGAACCGGAACTCGGGGTCGATCTTCACCGGCGTCTTGCCGTACTCGCCCTTCACGAGGCCCACGAACTGCGACGACTTGTTGGTGTACATCGGACGTCCGGCCTTCTCGTCGAGGGCGCAGTTGACGGCCTGCGCACCCACGATCTGCGAGGTGGGGGTCACCAGCGGCGGCAGACCCGCGGCCAGGCGCACCGAAGGGATCAGCTCCATGGCGCGGGGCAGGATCTCCTCGGCCTTGAGCTGCTTGAGCTGGGCCACCATGTTCGAATACATGCCGCCGGGAATCTCGGCCTTCTGCACCAGTTCGTTCGGAGCCGGGAAGCCGAAATAGGCCTCGATCTTGCGGCATGCGTCGATCGTGCCGTCCTCATCGTCGGCCTTGGCGGCCGCGATGGCCTTGTCGAACAGGGCGTCGATCTCGGCGGGAAGCGTGTCGGTCACCGGGTTGAACGCCTTCGGCTCGGGTTTCTCGACACCGAAGACCGACTGGTTCAGCTCCTTGCGGATGTCCCGCAGCTGGGTGTTGATTTTGGCCACGGCCTCCATGTTCACGCCCGTTTCGATGCCCAGCTTCTTGCAGAAAACATGGATCAGCTCGATGGCCGGGGCGCCCGTGCCTTCGGCGAAGTACCAGCAGTTGGTGTCCACGACGTCGACCCCGGCGATGATGGCCGAAAGCACCGAAGCCAGTCCGTAGCCCGGCGTGCAGTGGGTATGGAAATCGACGGGAACCGAAAGGTTCTTCTTCAGCAGGCGCACCAGCGTGGCGACGCGGCGCGGCGGAATCAGCCCCGACATGTCCTTGATGGTGATCATGTCGGCGCCCAGTGCGGCCATCTGGCGGGCCTTGTCGAGGAAATAGGCGTCGGTGAAGACCGGTTTGGGGGCCGATTTGCCCGTCAGCCTGGCCCAGAAACCCGGTTCGGGGTATTTCGGGTCCACGGTGTAGCAAACCGCACAGTCGGCGATGCCGCCGTACTGCTTGACGTATTTGACGGTCGATTTCACGTTGTCGACGTCGTTCAGGGCGTCGAAGATCCGCATGATGCCCAAACCGCTCCGGATCGAGTTGCGGCAGAAGCCGTCGATGATTTCGTCCGTATAGGGCGAGTAGCCGAACAGGTTGCGGCCGCGCGAAAGGGCCGTGAGTTTCGAGACATCGCCCACTGCCTTGTGGATGGTTTCGAGGCGCGTCCACGGATTCTCGTCGAGATAACGCATCACCGAGTCGGGGACGGCGCCGCCCCACACCTCCATCGCATAGAAATTGGCATCTTTGTAGAACGGCAGGCAGCGGTCGATCTGCTCCTGGTTCATACGCGTTGCGAAGGACGACTGCTGGCCGTCACGCAACGTAAGGTCTCTGATTTTGAGATTTCTCGCCATTTTATAATATCATTTAAGGGTTCTTTGGCACGAATCCATTGTTATTCGAATAACAAAGGTAATAAACCCTCACGAATATGCAACTTTTTTCCGGGGAATTTTCAGGAAAAACGCCCCGGCCGCTTTCTTTCCGTAAAAAAGACGGGAAACAGAACGATCATCCGCCCGATCTGCCGCCGGGCTGGAACAGTTCCCGGTCGGGAAGCCCGTCGAGGTATCTGCGTTTGAAGACATTGACGCAGAAGACAAACATCGCCAGCATCAGCGGCCCGAAGATGACGCCCATAAAGCCGAAGAGCGACAGACCGATGAAGACCCCGAAAATGGTGATGAGCGGGTGCACGTCGGCCATCTTCTTCTGCATGACCATCCGCACGAGGTTGTCCACCTGCGTGACGACCAGCGTGCCGTACATCACCAGCCCGACGCCCTGCCCCCAGTTGCCGTCGAGGCTCATGTAGGCCGCCAGCGGCAGCCACACGAGGGCCGTGCCGACGATGGGCAGAATCGTGGCGAAGCAGGTCAGCACGCCCCAGAAAAGCGGCTCGGGAACGCCGAAGGCCAGGTAACCGACATAGGCCACCACGCCCTGCGAGACGGCCAGCAGCGGAATGACGATGGCGTTCGAGCGCACGATCATGTGGATTTCGCGCATCACGCTGCGCGCCGCGCAGCGGTCGAACGGCAGGATTTCGCGGCAGTAGGTCTCCATGCGCAGGCCCCCGATCAGCATGAAATAGAGCACGAAGAGCAGCACGACGAGGTTGACGGCGAAATTCACGATGCCGCCCACGAGCCACTGCCCCGCCCTGGGAAGGTAGCCCAGCACCGATTGCAGGTTGCTCTCGGACCAGAGGTCGTAGCCGGTTTTCTGCTGGATGAGTCCGGCGACGTGCCGGACGGGCGTGATGACCGACTGCGGATCGAGGGCCACGCCCTGGATTTTGTCGACGACCATCCAGACGATCAGGCTGATCGGAACGAGGAAGAAGAAGATCGCCTCGCCGAGCAGCAGCGACGCCGCAAGGCTCCGCCGCCACCGCCGCCGTTCGCTCAAGAACCACATCTGACGCCGCAGCAGCACGTAGATCGTCACGGCCCCCAGCAAGCCGCCCAGAAACGGCGTCAGCTCGGCGAAGATCGTGAGACCCAGCCCCGCGATAAGCACGAAAAGCGAATAACGCCAGTATTTTTCACGCACCGAAAGCATACCCCGGCCCCGCGCAAGGAACGTGCCGCAGGCTTCCGGACCGGGAGGCCGGAATGTTGAAATATCGTCGACTGAAAATTTGCGCTATTCTATTGCGGCTCACAAATATTTGATATATATTTGCGCCATGGAAAGAATGGCCGAAATCGTCTGCACAGACACCCCGGAAATGAGTTCCCACGATTGGCGAAAAGCTCTTTCAGGACACACATACGACTGACGAGGGATGTTCCTGCAACGGGAATGTCTCTCGCCGTTTTCTCAAAACGGCCGAATCCGGAAACCGAAACGCCGCGAAAAAGGAAACAAACGATCCATCTACAACGAAACCCAAAAAAATCCCTTATTCACAAAAACCAACGTTTATGAAGAAATTTTTCCTTCTCATGCTCTCGGTCTTCGCATTTTGCGCAGCCGATGCGCAGGTGACGACTTCGGGAATGAACGGCACGGTGACCGACGCCGACGGACAGCCGCTCGCCGGCGCCACGGTCATCGCCGTGCACACCCCTTCAGGCACGCAGTACGGCGCCGTGAGCGACAAGAACGGCGGCTACAACCTGCAAGGACTGCGCACGGGAGGTCCCTACACGGTGACCTTCTCGTTCGTGGGCTGCCAGAGCGTCGAATTCCCGGGACTGATGCTGTCGCTGGGCCAGACCCTCAAGCGCGACGCTTTCCTCAAGGACAGCCAGCAGCTCGAAGCCGTGGTCATCACGGCCGACGGCAAGAACAGTTCGATGAACGTCAACCGCGCAGGGGCGGTCACCAGCATCTCCAACGAGCAGATCGAACTGATGCCTACGGTCAACCGCAGCATGAACGACATCATGCGCCTCACGCCGCAGGCCTCGTCGACCACCTCGGGACTGGCCATCGGCGGCGGCAACTACCGCCAGTCGTACGTGACGGTCGACGGCGCGGCATTCAACAACATGTTCGGCATCGGCGGCAACCTGCCCGCAGGCGGTTCGCCCATTTCGCTCGACGCGCTGGAGCAGGTGTCGGTGTCGATAACCCCCTTTGACGTGCGCCAGAGCGGATTCACGGGCGGAGCGATCAACGCCGTCACCAAGTCGGGAACCAACGACCTGAAGGTCTCGGCCTACCTCTACTCCAAGAGCGACCAGCTCCAGGGCGACAAATACGACGGCGGCAAACTGTCGCTGAGCGAGATGCGGAACAACACGCTCGGATTCAGCGTCGGCGCCCCGATCGTCAGGAACAAGCTCTTCGTGTTCGCCAACTTCGAGCGCGAGTGGAACACCACGCCGGGCAACTCCCGGCTGGCCCGCACGAGCGAAAGCCAGGATTTCGGCAAAGCCCTGCAATACAACCGCCCGACGACCGCGAAACTCGACGAGATGAGCCGGTTCCTGATCGACAACTACGGCTACAACCCCGGCGCCTACCAGAACTATTCGGTGAAGACGCCCGGCTACAAGCTCATGGCACGCGTGGACTGGAACATCAACCGCAACCACGCGCTGAACGTGCGGTTCAGCCGGACGCAGAACAAGTATTCGTCGGCCCCGTCGTCGTCCATTTCGCCGCTCAACGCCGGCAAAGTGTACGACAAGGACGTTTACGGCCGCACCTCGGTCTACGCCATGTATTTCGGGAATTCGCGCTACTATCAGGAGCAGAACTTCACGTCGGTGGCCGCCGAACTCAACTCCCGCTTCATGGACAGCCGCCTGACGAACACGCTGCGCTACACCTATTCGCACCAGTACGAGCCGCGCAGCTACGACGGCGGCATCTTCCCGACGGTGGACATTCTGAAGCCTGCCGAGAACGGCGCGAGCGCCCTGTACGCCTCGTTCGGACTCGATCCCTTCACCGAAGGCAACCTGCGCGAAGTGTCGACGCACATCCTAACCGACGAGATCGGCTACACGCTGGGCAAGCACCGGCTGGTGGCCGGTTTGCAGTTCGAGCACAACCTGACCACGAACGGCTACTTGCAGGGCGGCGCGGGATACTACGTCTACGAAAGCTGGGACGACTTCAAGAACGACAAGGCCCCGCTGGCGTTCCGCATCGCACACGGCAACAACGACGACCTTTCGCAGGCGTTCCCCCAGTTCTCCCACATGCAGTACTCGGTCTACCTGCAGGACGAGATCAACGTGAGCGAACGTTTCAAGGCGACGGTCGGAGTGCGTTTCGAGGTTCCGGTCTATCCGTCGATCTCGGGCAACGAAAATAAGGACTTTACGGAGATCTTCGCCGACCACGGCGGCTACAAGACCTCGGATATGCCCAAGGCGCGTCTGTCGGTGGCCCCCCGCGTGGGCTTCAACTGGGACATGACCGGCGAGCGCAAGTATATCCTCCGCGGAGGTACGGGCGTGTTCAACGGCCGCCTGCCGTTCGTATGGCTCGTATCGGTGGCCGGAAACAGCAACACCATCCAGAACGGACTGACGCTTTACAGAAACGAAAAGGGCGACAACATGCCCAAATTCCACACCAATGTCAAAGACATGCTGGAAGACGTGTACAAGGGAACCTACAAGGGACATGACCTGGCGGCCAACACGCAGCCGACCATTCTGGACAAGAACCTCAAAATGCCTTCGACGTGGAAAAGCTCGCTGGCGCTGGACCTGAAACTTCCGGGCGACGTCAACCTCAATATCGAGGGGATCTACAACAAGGACTTCAACTCGGTGACCGTCACCAAACTCGGCATGGTCGAGAAAGAGGGCGGCATCCGGCTCCCGGGCGAACCCGAGGCGCGCACCTATTGGGAAAGCGGCAATATCAGGAATAAGGACGGCGAGACCGTCAATCCCTACCTGATCAACAACACCGACGACGTGGACGGCTACTACGCTTCGGTCTCGGCGCAGGTGTCGAAAACCTGGGGCTTCGGTCTCTCGCTGACGGCGGCCTACACCTATTCGAGCGCCAAGAACGTGATCGACGGCATCGGCGACCAGGTGACCTCGGCATTCAGCACCAACACGTTCAACAAGAACGGTTCGAATGTGCCCGAACTGGGTTACGCATCCTACGTGTCGCCCCACCGCATCCTGCTCAACGTCGGCTACCGCCTCGCGCACAAGAGCGGCGCGTCGAACTTCGGGCTTTACTACGAGGCGTTCCGCCAGGGATATATCGGTTCGTACTCCTATTCGCGCTACTCCTACACGATGTACGTGCAGCGCGACAAGTACCAGAACCCCGTGACGAACGACCGCGGCGCGGTGAACCTGATCTACATTCCGACCCGCGAGGAACTCGACGGCATGCCGTTCACGTCGGACGAGAACAGGGAGGAATACTGGAAATTCATCCGGAACGACGACTATCTCTCGAAGCACACCGGCGAATACTCGAAGCGCGGCGGCGCCGTGATGCCCTGGCAGCACATGCTGAACTTCCGCTTCTCGCAGGACTTCTACGTCAACGTCAAAGGCCGGCGCAACACGATTTCGCTGGGGCTCGATGTCAACAACATCGCCAACATGCTCAACCGCGACTGGGGCAACGTCAAACGGATCAGTACGACCAACATCCTGAAATACGAGAACGGCGCCTACACGTTCAACAAACCCACATGGTCGAAGTACGCCGGCACGATTTCGACCTGGTCGGCGATGTTCAGCATCCGCTACACCTTCAACTAATCTCCCGGAAGAGGCTCAAAAAGGAAGAGACCGGTTTGCGCCGGTCTCTTTCTTTTGTTTATATGCAGTCCGATTGCAACAACCGCCGGCGCAGGGCGTCGCACGCCGCGTCGGGATCGCGGTGATCGAAGACGAAGCCGTGAATGCCCAGAGCGGCGGCCGCCTCGATGTTCATCTCCCGGTCGTCGATGAAAAGCGTCTCGGAAGGGGTCAGGCCATAGCGTTCGAGCAGAATCTCGTAGATGCGCGGCTCGGGTTTCACGGTGTGCTCCTCGCAGGAGACCACCTCGCCGTCGAAAAGCCCGTAGACGGGGAAGCGGCGCAGGAAGTCGATGAACTCGCGCGACATGTTCGAAAGCACATACAACTTGTAGCCGGCGGCCTTCAGAAGCGTACGGGCCTTTTCCAGCGTGCCTTCGTAGTCATTGTTGATGCCATAGACGTCGAAGTAGCCTTCGTCTTCCACGCTGGACTTG
>ENA-ORUI01002508-ORUI01002508.1-human-gut-metagenome-genome-assembly--contig:-NODE-2508-length-15123-cov-4.393350_pt1 | contig 15123 bp, 16 predicted proteins | sample MGYA00242078_ERZ509205 | MGnify/ENA primary metagenome ERZ509205 (study PRJEB26280, sample SAMEA2338828) | human gut metagenome | biome: human gut; feature: human-associated habitat; material: faeces... | reverse complement strand
AACCCGAATACGACCGCATCGCCGTGAAAGCCGTAACCACTCTTATCTCCAACTGGCGCACCCACCGTGGCGGTCTGTTGCACGAGGGTATTGTCCCAAGCCATGCAGTTGGCTACTTTGTAGGTTTCTGGGCATGGGATACCTGGCGTTTCAGTGCGGGGACTGCTAAGTTCGATCCTGAACTGGCAAAGAATAACATCCGTGCCATGTTCGATTACCAGCAACCGGACGGAGCTTACCATTCCGGACAGCGTGACAAGGGTAGGCAGTGCTCTGTTCTTCGATGGCCAAAACATTGTGAGCGTCACTATCGGCGCGCAGTGTGACTGGGGCATGAACCTCTCCCTCTGCAATAGTCTGGAACAGATCACTGTTGTGGACAGCAATCCTTACCTCTGCGCAAAGGACAATGTGCTTTTCAGCAAAGATGGCACCGAATTGATCGTTTATCCCAGCGCCCGACCCGGCACTTCCTATACGGTGCCTGCCGGAACGAAGAAGATTGGCGCTCAGGCTTTTGGTGATTGCCAGAATCTGACTTCCATCGTTCTGCCTGATGGGTTGACGGAGATCGACTTCAGCGGTATCGGCTGCGCTTATCTGGCGGAAATAACGATTCCGGCTTCCGTTACGACCATCAGTCAGGAATCTGTAGGCTTCCACAACGGTACAAAGCTTCAGAATCTGGTGATCCGGGGCGCCGCCGGCTCTGCGGCGGAGAGCTACGCAAAGGAAAATGGCTTTACCCTTGTGGAGATTGGAGCAACCAGCGGCAAGTGCGGCGAGAATCTGACCTGGAGCGTTGATGCCGAGGGAACGTTGACCATCTCCGGCACTGGTGCTATGTGGGATTATACTTCTGTCTCTGAGGATGGAAACTGGCGTACAACGGCTCCCTGGTATGTGCTTTCTCCTGTGAAGCTGGTGCTGAATGAGGGAATTTCGTACATAGGTTGCGAAGCTTTCCGGGGGTGTGGCTTCGCAGGCAGTCTGACAATTCCGAAGAGCGTGACACGTCTCGGACGGGAAGCCTTCCGGGACTGCCAGAACCTGACCAATGTGGTGATTCCGGCAAGCCTGACGAGCATAAAGTACGGTGCCTTCTACGGCTGCACCGGCCTGACCAGCGTGACCAGCGCCCTGCTGTTTGGCCTGTCGCTGTTCCTCAGCCCCATCTTCCTGGCCATTCCTTCCTTTGCCACCGCGCCTGCCCTGATTGTCGTGGGCTTTTTGATGATTAGCAGCGTGCTGAAGGTGGACTTCAGCGACCTGTGCCAGGGCATTCCCGCCTTCATCACCCTGATTGCCATGCCCTTTATGTACAGCATTTCCGAGGGCATTGCCCTGGGCACCATTTCGTTCGTGGTGATCAATGTGCTGGCTGGCCCCGAAAAGCGCAAGGCCATCAGCCCGGTGATGTACGTGCTGGCGGTTCTGTTTGCGGCCAAGTACTTCATTATCTGAGCACAGGCTCAACAAATCAAAACAACACGCCTTTGGGCGTGAAAGAAGAAGGCCCCGTGGAATGGGCGGGGGTCATAAGAAAGTAATATCGTATTTTCTCAGGAACGGCGTGGCTTCGGTCACGCCGTTTCCTGTTTCAGCAGTTCTTCCACGGGGATAAAGCCCACAAGGTCATAGGAAATGCGGATGCCCTGATGCCGCTTGCCGCTGGACTTGTCCGGGGCTTCAATGTAGATTGCCTTGACAAGCTCGCGCAGGGCGCAAGGGGTCAGCTCCTGCAAATCCTCGTATTTGTGTACCCGCTGGATAAACTGCTCCAAGTTTTCAATCTGTCGTTCCTGTTCCTCAATTTCCTGCTGTAAGCTCTGGATTTCCACTTTAAGCTGTGTCTGTTCGTCCTCATAGGTCTTGCTCATCATAGAGAACCGTTCATCCGTGATGCGCCCTGCCACATTGTCCTCATAGATGCGGATAAACAGGCGGTCAAGTTCTGCCAACCGTTTTCCAGCCTGTGCCAGCCGCTTCTTATGTCCGCGGATCGCGGCTTCGCTGGATAACCGGAGCTTTTGCTCCATGACGGCACGAAAATGATCCTCATAACGCGGTTTGCGCTGCCGTTCAGAAGATCGATCTGATACAGCCCGGCTTCGTGGCACAACTCCATGACCTCGGATTTGAAATATTCCATCGCCGCGTCGGTACAGCGGTGCTTGCATCCGGCTTTTGTGTCCGCTGGTCTGTCCATGTAGGGCAGCAGCGGCACATTTTCGATCCGCAGACTATTGATGACGATATGCACATGGATGTTGCCGGACTGGTTATGCCCGTCCGGGTAGGTGCAGATGATCGCCTGATGACCGGGAAACTGCTCCCGGCAAAACCGCTCGCCAAGCTCCTGTGCCTTATCTACGGTCAGCCCGTTGTCCGGGCCGTCCCGCGGGTCAAAGCTGATAATGTAATGGTGGCTCTTGACATCCTCGCGCTTCTGATTCTTGCCATAGCGGAGGTTGGAGCGCATACAGGCAACTGCAAAATCTTCCTCGCCGCAGTTCAGCGTGGAAATGCGGTAATCCTCTCGCGGCACAAGCCGCCCGTCCGTGTCCAATGTGGGCTTCATGGTAAACTCGTCGTGTGCAAAGGTCAGATATTTTTCAGCGTCGCCGTAGTTGGCGTTTTTAGAGCTGATATGTTTGAACGTTGCCAACGGCTTCACCTACCTTTTCCAGAACCTCAAACTTCAAAGCGGCGAGATCGGAAGTCGCCGCCCGCACCTCTGCTGCAAGCTGGGGATAGGGATTGTGCCAGTCATTGATAGCACGGGCGATCTGATTGAGGTTATTTCCGATCCTGCCGTATTCGGCGGTCAGCTTCCCACGTGCGGCAAGCAGCTCGTCGTTGACCGGGGAAACCGTGACAACGGGACGGATGCTTGCGCTCTGAATGGCTCTGCGGATAAACTCGGACTGACTGATGCCGTAGGGCGCAAGGCGGGCGGCAAAGTCGACGTATTCTTCCTCGGTCATGCGGGTCTTGACAACACGGCTGCGGTGCGGCGTGTTGTACTTTTTGCGGGGCATGGGCTTCACTTCCTTTCGCTCAATTCTCTAAAATGTTGTTTTAGCTTTTTCTGCTTTTTCAGACTGCCTGACGTTCTCGGCACTCGCTTTATGCCCGCAATTTACTGATGCGGCCTTTCATCGGATGGTCTGCGACGGTTGTTATCACGCTCGGACGATCCCGGATGGGGAGTAGCTGCCCTCTGCTGTCATCGCCCACCGGGAACGACCCGGCTTTCCGAAGCTGGCGTTGCTCGCTCGCTCCCATGCGGGAGGTCTTGGCGCGTCCTTCGGCTCGGCTATCACAGAGAGCTTGTTGCCTGAAAAAGCTATTCACTTGTCAAGGAACACCGTGCCGCCGGGGTCAAACTGTTACCGGCTCCGGCGCGGGAAGGGCTTTCCGGTTTGGAAGTCCCTCACTTTACAACGGACATTTTTTCTCGAAAACTTGGTACTGCCGGAAAAAAATTCTGAAAACCTCTCTACCTTACTAAGTGAATCAGCCCCCGGTTTTGTCCCATGTTCTGCCCTTTCTACTTTTCAACGGACAAAAATCTGCCGTTTGTTGAGTATAGCGGTGAGAAAAATTTCTTCTGTGTTGGCTGCGGGAGCCGGTTTCAGCTCAGGTGATTTTCAAAACCTTGCGCGGCGATAGAGCTTGCAAAGCTCTGTCGCTGGGCGAGGTTGCCGCAGCCGTCAGGCTGCGTATAACAGGGTTTGGGGAAGGCTACTGCCAACAAGATTCCGATGGGACAGAATGAGCGAAATGCGAAATCTGGCACCTCGGTAGAATCTTGCTCTCTGCTGCTCCAAACCTCCTTTCACTTTACAACGGACATTTTTTCAGCAAAAAGCAGAGCGTGTATTTGTAAACATTTTGTGAACAAGCTGCCGCCGCCCGCCGTTCGTCGCTGCAACTCTTTCTACTTTTACGGTATCGCAGCAGCAATAGGATTGCGACATACCAACGGTAACATTGGCGTTACCATTAGCAACATTCGACCAGAGTGTTTTTCTTTCTCCCTACCCTTACTACAATTTCAAAAGCGCTTTTTGGCCACTTCTGCAAATAAAGCGTTTGTGATAAACCGTCCTGTCCGCTTTTCACCACTACTACGGCCTGACTTGGGCGAGTTGGTAAAGCCGGACACAAAAAATGGACAAGACTTTCGCCTTGCCCAATCTGCACAAGCAATCTCCTCATCTTTATTCAATCTTAATACGTCGCAAATGTCCCTTATCCGCTCTTAAAATCTCCGGCTGTATAATATAACCATCACAGAAATAAGGAGCTGCCTTTATGCCGGAAGAGATCATTCGTCGAAAGCGCCGCCTTTCGTCTTTTCAAATTATCATATTAGGTTTTGCCGGGGTCATTCTGCTCGGAGCGCTGCTGCTGATGCTGCCGATCTCCACGACTGGAGGGAATGTAACTCCATTCAATGAAACGCTGTTTACAGCAACCTCTGCCGTCTGCGTGACAGGGCTTGTGGTGCAGGATACAGGCAGCTACTGGTCAACCTTTGGGCAGGCGGTTATTCTGGCGCTGATCCAAATTGGTGGTCTTGGTGTCGTAACCGTAGCAGCATCGTTTGCGCTGTTGTCCGGGCGAAGAATCTCTCTGATGCAGCGCAGCACCATGCAGGATGCAATTTCAGCACCAAAGGTCGGCGGAATCGTCCGCCTGACACGCTTCATCCTGCGAGGGACGTTTCTGATTGAGCTGCTGGGGGCGCTTGTCGTTCTGCCGGTGTTCTGCCGTGACTATGGATGGCGCGGCGTCTGGATGGCGATATTTCATTCCATATCTGCTTTTTGCAACGCCGGGTTTGACATTCTTGGGACAGAAAGCAACCGCTATCCATCTCTTACCGGCTATGCGGGCAGTCCGGTAATCAATATCACGATTATGCTGTTGATCGTGATTGGCGGCATTGGATTTCTGACGTGGGATGACATCTTTGAAAACAAGTGGCGGTTTCATCGCTACCGAATGCAGAGCAAGGTGATTCTCGTCACGACAGGTCTTTTGATTTTTCTGCCTGCTGTGTTTTTCTTCTTTTCAGACTTTTCCGCGCTTCCCGCCGAAAACCGGCTGCTGGCATCCTTTTTTCAGTCCGTCACGCCGAGGACAGCGGGCTTCAACACGGTAAATCTATCCGCGATGTCCGGTGCGTCGCAGGGCGTGATGATCCTTTTGATGCTCATCGGCGGTTCTCCGGGTTCTACAGCAGGCGGCATGAAAACAACGACGCTGGCGGTCTTGATTGCCAATGCCACTGCGACCTTCCGCCAGCGCGATAGTGCCCAATTTTTCGGACGCAGAGTCGATTGCAGCTCCGTCAAGACCGCCGCGACCATTCTGACGATGTATCTGGTGCTGTTCTTTGGCGGTGCGGTCTTTATCAGCGCATACGAGAATCTTCCGCTGTCTGCCTGCCTGTATGAAACGGCATCGGCGGTCGGGACTGTGGGATTGACACTTGGTATTACACCGCAGCTGCGCATTCCATCGCAAATGGTGCTGATCTTGCTCATGTATCTGGGCAGAGTCGGCGGTCTTACCCTCATTTATGCGGCACTTTCCAGCAAAAAAGTGGGGAATGCAAGGCTGCCGCAGGAAAAAATAACGATTGGATAAGGAGCCTTTTCACATGAAAAACATTCTATTGATTGGCACAGGCCGCTTCGGACGGCATATCGCAGTACAGCTTTCTCAGCTGGGGCATCAGGTCATGGCGGTCGATACAAACGAGGAACGAATCAGTGATGTGCTGCCATATGTCACCAACGCACAAATTGGCGACAGTACAAACGCGGAGTTTCTTCGCTCTCTTGGCATCGGAAATTTTGACGTCTGCATCGTGACCATCAGCGGTAATTTTCAGAACTCGCTGGAAACCACCTCGCTGCTGAAGGAGCTGGGTGCAAAGTGCGTGGTATCGCGTGCCGAGCGTGATGTGCAGGCAAAGTTTCTGCTTCGCAACGGTGCAGACCATGTAGTCTACCCGGAAAAGCAGGTGGCAAAATGGGCAGCGATCCGATACACTGCCGACCATATTTTCGACTACATAGAGATCGACGAGCAGCACGCCATTTTTGAGGTGGAAGTGCCGGAAGGCTGGGTCGGGAAAAGCATTGGCGAACTGAATATCCGCAGAAAGTTTGGAATCAACATTCTTGGCATCAAGCATTCGGGAAAAACCGACGTATCGATTACACCGGATACGGTGCTGTCCGGGGAAATAACGATTCTAGCGCTGGGTGAATATAAGGCGCTGCAAAAGTGTTTCCGGATATGAACGGACGGTGAGGGTATGTGGAAGATGTTGTTTTGATCGCTGGGACAGCCATGGTATTTCTGTTCGGCTGGTTTTTGATGAAACGTCTGGATCAATTTCTGGCGGAAAATCAGAAACGAATCGAGGAAGAGACCGTACAGCAGCAGAAGCCCTGCTTGCGTCTGAACGGAGATATTTCTCCCGACGAGATGGATGAAGCGCTTTCCATCATGGACAGCTACTTGAAAAAGAACGGGCTTCTTCCGGAAGTCAAACAAGCTGTTCTCATGCAAAAAGTGTACCTGCTCATGCAGCAAAACAGGGTCAATGAATTGGAACAGCCTCTCAAAGAAGGCGTTGCGCTCCTCCCAGAAAGTTTTGAAGGAAAAGCGTTCAGCAAACTTCTGGACAAGCTGCCTGAAATCAAGAAGGAACGGGGCCTCCTGAAGCCGGGGGAAGAGCCCCCCCTTCCCCCCGGCGCCATCCGGGCCACGAAGATGATCGTTCCCACGGCTCCCGCAAAATAATACACCCCTTTCTTTACTGCCGGGGTCATCCCTGCCCGGCAGGTGCACGCATGGACCTTTCCGCCGATCACATCCTCGTTGTCTTCCTGCTCACCACGCTGGCTGGTCTTGCTACCGGCATAGGAGGCTTCATCGCCTTCTTCATGAAAAGGACGGATACAAAGGCACTTACTTTTGCCCTGGGATTATCCGGCGGAGTCATGGTGTATATCTCCCTGGTGGAACTGCTGGGAGAAGCCCAGCACAGGTTGATGGAGTTCGAAGGCCATACGGCAGGTTCCTGGATCGCCATTGCTTCCTTCTTCGGGGGAATTGCCGTGGCGGCTCTGATTGATTACCTGGTTCCGGAAGACGAAAACCCGCACGAAGCGCGCGGCCCGGAAGACATCCATGGACAGGCCAGCGGTGAATTTTCCTCATCCCGAATTAAAAGGTCCGGCATTCTGTTCGCCCTGGCCATCGGCATCCACAATTTCCCGGAAGGAATCGCCACCTTTGCCGCCGGATTGGACTCCCTGACTTTGGGCACCTCCATCGCCCTGGCCGTAGCCGTCCATAACATTCCGGAAGGAATCGCCGTGGCGGTACCTCTTTACTACGGTACGGGCAGCCGTAAAAAGGCCCTCTTTTACTCCTTTCTCTCCGGTCTGGCGGAACCGGTGGGCGCGGCCATCGCCATGTTCTTCCTGTTCCACTTCCTCACACCTACCATACTTGCGGTTCTCTTTGCCTCCGTCGCGGGAATCATGGTCTTCATCTCCTTTGACGAGCTGCTGCCCATGGCGGAACGCTGGGGACACCATCACATTTCCATCATGGGCATCATCGCCGGAATGCTGCTGATGGCGATTGTCCTGATCTGAACCGGCTGCAGGAGGTAACTTTCCATGTCCTGGGCACAGACGCATTGAGCATTCCCCGGCATCAGGGAGTCTAAACGGAAACCCCCTTTTCATCCATGCCGGAATCTCCTGCTTCTCCTGCTTCTCCTGCTTCTCCTGCTTCTCCTGCTTCTCCTGCTTCTCCTGCTGTTTCCTCCGTTCCTCCAACCTCCACGCAGGCATCTTCCCTCCTTTCCCCCCTCTCCTGCTGGAAAAAAGGTTTTCTTCATTATGCGGACTTTCGGGGCTGCGCTTCCCGTGCGGAATTCTGGTGGTTCATGGCTCTTCCCCTCCTGGCGCTGATTCCAGCCCTGGCGGGGTATATCCTGACGGACTGGCTGCACATCCCTGATACAAGACTGAGCATCTACGGAGACGCCTTAACCATCCTCCTGTGGGCGGTGTTATTCATCCCAAGCATATCAGCCGCGTTCAGACGCCTGCATGATACAGGCAGGAGCGGCCTCTGGCTTTTTTCCCTTTTCATTCCCTTCGGGCTGGGGCATCTGATCTTTTTTTATCTGACGCTGGGAGAAAGCAAGGCGGACGGCAACAAATACAGCCGCCGTCCGGAGCCCCAACCGGCTGATCCCCCTGCCGGAGAACTGAAAGAGCAGCCATTGACTCCGTTTTACCTTTACTGGCTCATCAGCCTGCGGAAATTGAATACGGTGGCAGGCCGCGCGTCCCGGACGGAATTCTGGTCCTTTTTCCTCCTTTCCGTCCTCCTGTTCCTTCCGCTGGGCTACAGCATGATAGACGTTGACAGCCAGCCGGCGGGTTTTTATGTCTCTCCTTCCCTCCAAATCCTGTTATATGCCGCCCATCCGCAAGATGCTCTGATCCTGCTGGCTCACTCCTGCTTCAATCCCACCTTTTACTTTTTCTACCAATCCGGAGAGCTGAGCATGCTTTCCCTGGAGCTTCTGGCAGCCGTGGCGGGGCTCAATATCCTCTTCAATCTGCCGGTCGCCGTGCGCCGCCTGCATGACAGCAATCTGAGCGGAAAATTCATCCTGATTCCCATTCTTATTTTCATCGTCACTTTCCTGCTGATTTTCCTGCTGCGCCTGGTCCCGGAGGACATGGCCCCCTATCTGGACTACCTGGGAATGGTGTCCAGCCTGATGGATCTGCTTTCCATCCTCTTCCTGTCCATGATGCTTCTTAAAAGCTCGCCAGGCCCCAATGAATACGGCGTGCTTCCGCAAAAAATAACCGTATCCTGATTCCAGGATACGGTTGAAAAGCAATCAAAACCCTATCGGGTACAATCAATTTCCCGTGACGCAGACGGAGAACGTCAGTCCCCGAAGCATACGCCCAAATCGCGGGCCGTGCGCACCAGCTGACAATCGGGATCCACCAGCTTCAAGGTTTTCACAGCTTCCTCAATGGGTACGGCAGTCATCTGCGTCCCACGGAGAGCAACCATGCAGCTGAATTGGCGCTTTTCCACCAGTTCCACGGCATAACTGCCGAACCGCGTTCCCAGAATCCGGTCATAGGAACAGGGAGAACCGCCGCGCTGGATATGGCCCAGCACGCAGGAGCGGGTTTCAATCCCAGTGGCTTCTTCCAGTTTCTTGGCAATCACCTTGCCGATGCCACCCAGGCGAACTTCCCCCTGGGTCTTTTCATCCAGCAATACCAGTTCGTCCGCCAGACGGGCCCCTTCAGATACCACCACCAGGATTTCCCGCTGCCCGGCAGCCTTGCGCGCCTTGATGCATTCCACCACGTTTTCAAGGGAAAAAGGAATTTCCGGCAGAAGAATAACATCAGCACTCCCTGCGATGCCGCCTTCCAAGGCAATCCATCCCGCATGCCGTCCCATCACTTCCACCACCATCATGCGCTGGTGCGCGTTTGCAGTGGTTTCCAGACGGTCCAAAGACTCGGAAACAATGGAAACGGCGCTGTAGAAGCCAAAAGTGACATCGGTTGCGCCCAAGTCATTATCAATGGTTTTTGGCACGCCAACTACGGGGAGCCCTATCTCGGAAAGCAAAAGAGCCGTGGACTGGGAGCCGTCTCCGCCCACAACGATCAGGGCATCCAGTCCCAGCCGGCGGACAGTAGCCTTCGTTTTTTCCAGCACCGCGGGTTCAATCGCCCCCTTTTGGTCCACGCCTACTTTGATGGCGAAGTTTCCTTTGTTCACGGTTCCCAGAATGGTGCCCCCCTTGGCTCGCAATCCGCGGCAGGCGGCAGGGGTCAGCCATTCAAACCGTTCGTCCCCTTCCTCGGACAAAAGCCCTTCAAAACCGTCGTAAAAACCCACAACGTTCCAGCCGCGACGGGAAGCCGCGCCCACAACACCTTCAATAACTGCATTCAACCCGGGGGAGTCACCCCCGCTATTCAAAACACCGATGTTCATATTCGGCGTTCCTTATAGCAGAAAAATCCTTCCCCGTCTACTTCCTATCTCCTTTGTGGAGCAGATTTCACAGGAAGCTGGACAAATTCCTTGGGGTCCTTCATATCCATGCCGGAAGCCTGCCAGTTTTCCCAAACGCGCCAGCCGGTGTTCATCATCTCCTTGGCGAGGGAATAGCGGCTCGCAGAACCAAGCACCGCAATAATCATGCGCTGCGGATAAATCACCTCCGTCCCCGTTTGGGGGCTCCGGCGGGAAATAGCGTTGCGCGTCACGCTGAGCAGCAGGCAGGGGCCGGCGGCGCGGGAAGTGCCCGCCTTGATGCCGTCCACGCCGGAAGCGCTCATGAGCCTGTTGTTGTTGGAAATATCGTACATCGTCCTGCCCTTGGTCTGGGACTGCACTTCAATGCGCCGGCTCGCTTGGGAAACAATGTAGCAAAAAGCCGGATTTTGCATGCTGTAAACGCCCAACAAGGCCATATCCAGCGCGCAGGAAGTGGAAACGGAGTTGCCGGCGTCCAGCCCGTGGGGAGCGGTAAAGCGCGTTTTGGCCATCCTCAGGGAACGGGCCAAATTGTTCATTTCCGCCACAAAAGCGGCAATGGGGGCGCCGCCGCCCCGGCGGGACACCAGGTCACGCCCCACAAAGGAGGCAACAGTCAGGGCGGAAACATTGTCCGAACCCAGCAGGGTGGAATACAAAGCGTCCCGGAGCGTCAGGCGGTCTCCCGGCTGGAGATCCATGGGATTGCCCGCACGGAGGCCGAACGCTTCCTGGGGCACGGCAATGAAAGTGTCCAGCGGCAACCGCGTGCGGGCCACCCAGTCCAAAGCCACCATGGCGGTGGCTACCTGGGAAAGACTGGCCACGGGCCTTTTTTCTTCTGCGTTGGAACTGAAAAGAAGCTTGCCGGAATTGGCCTCAATGGCAATGTAACTGGGCCGTTCCTGTGCCTGGGCGGAAAACTGGAATACACAGGCCAGGGTCAAAAGGAATAGAGATAGCTTTTTCATGGCGGGACCGGCGGGATAGTGCCCGTTCCCTCCTCATTTGAAAAGTCTAAAATGTTTTCCGTACAACACTTATATGTCATGACACGGAAAAACGCATTGACCTTTGGAGCCCCGTCCTATTTGTTGGAAGAAGAGTCTTCCCAAACGGAAGCGTTCCTGACATACCCAGTTCCATGACCAGGATTCAGCTTTTTTACAGCCGGGCCTACCCGGGAAACACCCTGCGCGCCAATACCCTCCAGGCATTGGCCCATCTGGGCGTCAATCCGGAGATGCAGGCTGAAGAGACCGTTCCGGAACAAATCGGGACGCCGCTTCCCGCACTCGCCATTGACGGGGAAATCGTCGTCTACGGCGTGGAGCCTTCCGTGCGCGAGCTGGAACTCCTTCTCCAAGACCGAGTCCAGGAGCGGGAGGCGGATTTTCCCTGCGGCGCGTGCGGCATGGGATGCAGCGGCATGAACGGCCCGGAAAACTGCCCCATGTGCATCCAGGACGGGAAAGACGGCAGCATGGCGGGCAGAATCATCGGCTTTGCCATCCTGCTCATGCTCCTGTTCCTCGCGATGAAAATCCTGTCCTGAACTGTCCCGGATCTTCTCATGCCGGGCTGCCTCTTTTTACTTACCCTTCTTTCCTCTTTCAGGAAATGAAGATACACGGCAGTTAACGGCGTTTGCCCGCCCACGCAGGCGGTCTTGATAATTTCTTGAATTCCCCCCTCCTCCGGGACACAGTAGAGGCATGCGCTCCTTCTTCGGTTCCATTCTCCTGATTCTGGTGCTGGCAGCCCTCGGCGCCACCATTTATTACCATTGGTCCACCAACTCCCACCTGGAATTCGAACTCCGCAACCCCGACGAACCGGAAAAAACGACACAGGTCATCAACATGGAAAAACGGGCGGCAGCCCTGCAGGCTGTTCCGGCGGAACAAACTCCTGTTTTCCCCGCGGAAGAAATTCCCGCTTCCCCTGCCGGAATGCCGGAACCCGCGGAATTGTAATCCCTCCTGTTGCCGCACTATGAAACCGGTCATTGGATACACGCTGGGCGACCAGTCGGGCATAGGCCCGGAAGTCATCTCCGCCGCGCTTGCCTCCGGAGAACTCCCGGAAGACGCAGAGTACCGCCTCATCGGCAAGAGAGTGGAGCTTCCCCCGGGAAGGCCTAATGCGGAATCCGCCAAACACGCCTTCGACCATCTGGAACAGGCGGCCCATGCCCTGCGGGAAGGAACGGTTGACGCTGTTGTCACCGCCCCCGTCTGCAAGGAAACCCTGCATGAGGCAGGTTTCCGCTGGCCGGGGCAGACGGAATTCTTTGCAGAACGCCTGAAAACGGACAATTACGCCATGTGCCTGACCGGGAAACGGTTGACGGTAGGGCTGGCAACCATCCATACTTCCCTCCAAAGCGTGCCTTCCCTGCTGGAAACAGAGGAACTGGTCCGCATCGGAACCCTGCTGAAAGACTTCTGCATCCGCAAGGGAATCATGCGCCCGCGTATCGCCCTGGCAGCCCTGAACCCCCACGCCGGGGAACACGGCGCTTTCGGCGATGAGGACGGGAACATCATTGCCCCGGCCATGGAACGGCTGAGGGCGATCCATCCGGATGCTGCATTTGACGGGCCTTCCGTCCCGGACTGCGTGTACCGGGATGCCGTGGAAGGGAACTATGACGCCGTGCTGGCCCCTTACCATGACCAGGGGTTGATTCCGCTGAAGCTGGTGGACTTCCATACCGCCGTCAACGTCACCCTGGGCCTTCCCCGCCCCCGGCTGAGCCCGGACCATGGTACCGCCTTCAACCTGGCGGGAACCGGAAAAGCCAATCCGTCCAGCACCATCCACGCCTTCCAGCTGGCCGTACAGATGGCGCGGAGGCGTTAACGTTTTTCTTCTTTCCGGAATTTTTCCCGCCATACCTGCACCATCCCGTTCCGGGGGTGAATTCCAGTACCGGAATATCACTCCCATCAGGGAGAAACCCTTTCTCCTTCTTCCTGATTCCAAAAAATAACGCACCGTTAATTCATCTGCGGCGTAAAGTTCCAAGGCCTCCTTGTCATGATCCTTTTTTGGAATCGGCACCATTGTTCAGGCGGCAGGACAGAAAGCCCGGAAAAACTCTCCGCCGCCTCTATCTGCCGCTTTTTCGGATTCCTCACCGGAAATCCCGCCCTCCTCCGCTAAGGACAACGGCAGGAAACGCCATGCAGAACAATTCTTCCGCGCCGTGGGGAGAGTAAAACGCAGGAAACGGCATGTTCCCGGAAACAAGGTAAAAAATAGGCTTGCTTTCTGAAGGCAATCATTGCACCTTACTTGCCCGCAAGGTGCGCACCGTTCGCACGACACATTTCTAATTATCACAAGACCATGAGAAATTACGAAGCTCTTATCGTATTCAACATGAAAGGTACGGAAACTCCCGTCGAGGAGTTGATCAGCACCGTAGCCGCCGCGATGAAGGAAGAAGGCGCCGACATCACCGCCACGGAAAACGCCGGCCGCCGCGAATTCGCCTACGAATCCAACCACCTTTCCGCCGGGCAGTATGTGACCTACACGTTCTCTGCGGAACCTTCCGCCATCAGGCCCATCCGCGAACGCCTTCGCCTGAATCCCCAGATTCACCTTCAGTATTACAAGGTGCTCGGCTAAAATCCGGCCCATGCGGACGAAATATCCGCTCCTTGCTTTCTTATCAAAAAGAACCGTCTCCGTGAAGGGGCGGTTCTTTTTTATAGATTACCATCCCTTCCCCCCTCTGCCCCCGCTCAACAAATATTCCCCGCCCCCTAAGCAATATTGACCAGAACCGGCAGTAAGAAATAAATTTGCCACTCCTCTTGCCCTGGCTATTTTCCATACAGGGAAAAACTGAGCCATGAAGGTCTACGGAGGTGCCGTTCGAAGGGTTTCAATGAAATTAATCCCGGCGTCTTTTTAATAAGGCTGCTTTTCGAGAATGACGTTTCATTTGATTCGCCGCTCCTCCTTGCCCCTTGCTGTCAGGAAGAAGAGCGGCAGTCTGTGAGCCGGCAATTTCCGGCTCACAGGGAAATAAAGTTTTTCAGCAGTTTCACGCCCAGTTTCTGGCTTTTTTCCGGGTGGAACTGGGTGGCGACCAGATTGCCGTGCCTGACAGCGGCAGCAAAACGCACGCCGTAGGTGCAGAAAGCGGCAATCAGGGATTCATCCTCCGGCTGGGGATAATAGGAATGCACGAAATAAAAGTACGGTTCCTTCCCCATGCCTTTCCAGATGGGATCGGCGGGATCAGTGAGAGCCACGCTGTTCCACCCCATGTGAGGCACCTTGAGTTCCGATTCTGAAAATCGAACCACGCGCCCCTTGAGGATGCCCAGTCCGGGAACCTGCCCGCTTTCTTCCCCGCTTTCAAAAAGAACCTGATAGCCCACGCAGATGCCCAGAAAAGGCCTGTCCCGCTCTATCCATGCCCGGACCAGGGGCACCAGATTCTGGCGGCGCAGCTTTTCTGCACAGTCGCCGAAGGCGCCCACGCCGGGAAGAACCAAATGGGTTACGCCCGCCGCATCTTCCGGAGTACGCACCAGATGACCGGTCACGCCGGCGGCCTCAAAGGTGTTCAGCACACTGCGGAGATTGCCCGCACCGTAATCAATCACGCCAAGTTTCATGTATTTTACAGCATTCCCTTGGTTGAAGGCAGCGTCCCGGCGGCTCGGGGATCAATCGCCGCAGCCTGCCGCAATGCGTGGGCGATGCCTTTGAAGACAGATTCCGCAATGTGGTGGCCATCCCTGCCGTAAAGCACTTCCACATGCAGGTTGCAACGCAGGTTATTGGCCAGCGCACGGCAGAATTCCTCGCAAAGGGTCAGCGGAAAGTTGGGGGCATCCGGCAAACCGCCTTCCGGAATACGGAAAGCTACATACGGACGGTTGCTCAAATCCATCACCACGCGCGTAAGAGTTTCATCCATGGGCAGGTAGGAACAGCCGTAGCGAACAATGCCCTTTTTGT
>ENA-ORUI01002507-ORUI01002507.1-human-gut-metagenome-genome-assembly--contig:-NODE-2507-length-15138-cov-4.099980_pt1 | contig 15138 bp, 10 predicted proteins | sample MGYA00242078_ERZ509205 | MGnify/ENA primary metagenome ERZ509205 (study PRJEB26280, sample SAMEA2338828) | human gut metagenome | biome: human gut; feature: human-associated habitat; material: faeces... | reverse complement strand
CTTCACCATCTACTACAACGGCTCCGACGTCAACCCCTTCAACTACATCGGCTGAGTACCGAATCGATTCCCACAGCCCCTTTGCGGGCTGTGGGAATTTTTCTTTCTATGCGCCGCATTGACTGTGAGCACCATACCGCGCGGCAAACGAAAAAGCATCTCTAGGCTTTTGACATTTCCTGTTCCCCGTGCTACACTATAATCAATCAGCATAAACAGCGGATTCCAAGAAAAAAACAGGAGGACGTGTATGTCGCTCGTTCCGTATTATCTGCAATATTTATCCGAGATCTGCGAGGGGACGCGCAAAGCACCCGCGGGTATTGCGCTCACGGAGCAGGAGGATCTCAAGAAGGCGCTGCAATTACAGGCGGAGATCGCAAAAATGGGCATTCCCGCGTTTGTCAAAGCCTGCGCCGAGGCCGATGGAACCGAAATTCCGCAGGAGGAATATGACAGCTTTGACCCGGCCGAATTGAATGCGGCTGTTGCGCAGCTTGCCGCAACAGCCCAGCCGCAGGAGCAGGCAGAGCCGGAGTCGTCGCAGGAGCCGGTCAGGACGGAGACGCGTGATATCTTTGAGGTGTTCCTTGACAGCGTTTGCCTGGATGATAATCTGCTGACGTATCTCATCGATATCCTCAAGCGCCGCTCCGAGCCGGAATTCGCCAAGCTTTCCCACGCTGCGGCCCGTACGGAACTGAAGCTGGACGATTTTCTTGCATGGCTCGGCAACATGGAACTGCTGGCAAGCGAGGATGAGCAGGCCTGCGCCGCTATTATGGACAAGTGTCTGTACCGGCTGGAGCAGGAGGGCGAGTTGGAACTGATCGCGGCGCTTCTTTCCGGCGATGAGAAGACGTTCAAGCTTTTCCGCACACAGGCACCGGAACTGCTGCATCTGCCGGATGCGACCTATGAATGGTACTGCAAACACTATCTGGACCGCTATTATCCCGTCCGTTTTATTCTGCATCACCAGGGGATTGAGTTTCCCCGCGCATAAGGAGGTTTCTCATGGAACCCATCTATGTTACCGGCCACCGCAACCCCGATACCGACTCCATCGTTTCCGCCATGGCCTATGCCGCGCTGCGAAACGCCTTGGGCGACCGGGAATTCGTTCCTGCGCGTCTCGGGCATATTTCTGACGAGACGCGGCTAGTGCTCGACCGCTTCGGCTTCGAGCCGCCTGTGCGCATCCAGACCATGCGCACGCAGGTGCGCGATCTGGACTATGACACGCCGCCTGCCCTGTCTGGTGCGGTCACGGTCAGCAGGGCATGGGCGGCTCTGCAGTCCAACAAGGCAAAATCCATTCCCGCCATTCCCGTGACAAACGAAAACGGCGAACTGTACGGCATGCTGTCGCCCAGCGAAATCGCAAGCTACGACATGCGCACGCTTTCCGACTCCCGCGTGGACAAGATTCCGGTTTTCAATCTTTTGAGCGTCCTGGACGGCAAGATTCTGAACGAATCCGGGTATCTTGCCGACACGATCAGCGGAGAGGTGTCCATCGCCCTGCCGCAGAACAACGAAAATCTTCTCTTTAAAGGCCCGGACGCCATCGTGATTGTTGGTGAGCAGCCGGAAATGGCGCGGCGCGCTGTCGAGCAGCAGGTCAGCTGTCTGATCGTGTGCCAGGCGGAACTGCCGGAGCAGCTGCGGCAGATGCAGACAAACACCTGCATCATCGCCACGCCCTTCGACGCGTACAAGGCCGCCCGCATGGTCTATTATGCCATTGAGGTCGCGCGCGTGTGCCGCACGGAGGATCTTGAGGCGTTCCACCTGACCGATTTCGTGGACGACGTGCGCGAGGTCGTGCTCAAAAGCCGCCACCGCAGCTACCCGATCCTCGACGAAAACGACAAGGTCGTCGGCACGCTCTCGCGGTATCATCTCATCAAGCCGCGGCGCAAGCGTGTCGTCCTCGTCGACCACAATGAGGCGGCGCAGTCCGTCCCCGGCCTCGAGCAGGCGGAGATCCTCGAGATCATCGACCACCACCGCCTCGCCGACATCCAGACCGGCGGCCCCATCTACTTCCGCAACGAGCCCGTCGGCTCGACCGCGACGATCATCTCCGAGATGTATCAGGAGCGCGGGCTCATGCCCCCGGCGAAGCTCGCGGGGCTGATCGCCGCCGCCATCGTCGCGGACACCGTCATGTTCAAATCCCCGACCTCCACCGCCGTCGACCGCCGCATGGCCGACCGCATGGCCCGTATCGCCAATATTTCGCTCGAGGAGCTCGGGCAGACCATCTTCTCCGCCTCCATCTCCGACGACAAGCCGGCCGACGTGCTGCTGTTTACGGATTTCAAGGATTTCCACATCGCCGACCACGATTTCGGTGTCAGCCAGATCACCTGCGTCGACTCCAACCGCATGATGCAGCGCAAGGACGAGTTCCTGTCCGTCATGCGCAAGACGATGGAAGAGCGCGGCTACACGCTCATGATCCTCATGCTGACCGACGTGCTGCTTGAGGGCACGCACCTGCTGTACCTCGGCGACGAGGACATCATCACGCAGGCCTTCGGCGTGCAGCTCAAGGACCATACCTGCTTCCTGCCGGGCGTCGTATCCCGGAAAAAGCAGGTCATCCCATCGCTGACCGCCCTGTGGGGCTGAGAAAAATTCTCCCGAAACCCGAAAAAGCTCCCCCGGCCGCACTGGCCGGGGGAGCTCTCTTTCTCGTTTACAGGCGCTGGTTTTTGGCCAGCTGGCGGTTTTTGTAGGCGGGATCGTCGGTGACCTCGCGCAGGACGGTGATCTCCGGCGGGGCCTGAAGCGCGGGCGCGTCCTGCGGCAGGGCGGCGCGCATGATGGCGCGGTCGTTGGAGAACGGGTAGACGTCGATCTCAAACCGGCAGCCCTGATAGACGAAGCGGTACTTCGTCTTGTGGACGGTGTGCAGGCTCGTGTCACCCTCCATCAGATAGCGGATGTACTCCTTCTCGGAGATCGGCTTCTCCGTCTCCCACTGGCCGGAGTCGGTCGTGCGCTTCTCGGTGTAGAAGTAGAGATAATCCCCGCCGTTTTTCTGCTGGCGGACGCGGCGCACGACGTTGGGGTTGGCGCGGGTCAGGTAGGTCTGCATCATGTCGATGCTGGCGGCGTGGTAAGTCTGCTCCAGGGTCTGGAGGGTGGGCAGGGCGATGAGATACTTGTGCCAGACCTCCTGCTGTGCCGGCCGGCCGATCGCGGCGTAGACCGCGCGCAGACCTCTAGCGATCTTGTCTTCAAAATCGACGGAATTGTCGATCACGTGGACGTTGGGATGCGCGCTCCAGGCGCGGAGCGTCAGCTCGTCCTTCTCCCGTGCGACTTCCAGAGGCTCATAGCGGGCCTCGTTGCCGAAATTATAGGCAAATTCCGCGCCCTTGGCGCAGGAAACGAGGTGGAGCACGGTATCGTAGTGCGTCAGCGCCTGCTGCTCCGTCAGGCCGAAGTGGGAAAGCACCTGCCGGAACTCGTCGTCGGAGACATAGGCCTTGTTGTCGAACAGCGCGCGGTCATACAGCACGATCACGCGCTCCTCAGGCACCATCTGGGCAGCCTTGAGCGCCAGCTGCTCCTTGTGCAGCTGGTCGGCGACGACAAAATCCTGAAAATCCAGCATGGACACGCAGCCGCCGAAGGGCTTGATGCCAAAGCCGGAGATGAGCTCCGTCGACGTTTCGGGGATGGTGATGACCTTCCAGCCCTCGTCCTGCTTGAATTCCTTGAGTACCCGGCTGATGAGCGTCGTCTTGCCGGCGGCCGGCCCGCCGGTCAGTACGATCCGCGTGATCTGTTTTGCCAAAGGGACCGCTCCTTTGCTTTTTTATAGTATCATATTAACATCATCCGGCAGCAAATGCAAGAAAAAGGCGCAGCCGCTTCCTTTGGGTTTCCGATACGCCCCAGGGAAGCGGCTGCGTGTGTTATCCTTCGAACTGACTGTGGTACAGCTTGGCGTAGAAGCCGTTTCTCGCGAGCAGCTCATCGTGTTTGCCCTGCTCGACGATGTGGCCGTCCCGCATGACGAGGATGACGTCCGCTTCGCGGATGGTCGAGAGGCGGTGGGCCACGACGAAGCTCGTCCGGCCCTGCATCATCTCGTCGAAGGCCTGCTGGATCTTGACCTCGGTCCGGGTATCGATGGAGCTCGTGGCCTCGTCGAGGATCAGCATCGGCGGCAGGCAGAGCATCACGCGCGCGATGCACAGCAGCTGCCGCTGCCCCGCGGACAGCGCCCCGCCCGTGTCGGAGAGCATCGTATCGTAGCCGTTCGGCAGGCGGCGGATGAACGAATCGGCGTGCGCCTTTTTCGCGGCCGTCTCGACCTCTTCGTCGGCCGCATCGGGCTTGGCCAGGCGGATATTTTCCCGCACGGTGCCGGATTTGAGCCAGGTGTCCTGCAGGACCATGCCATACTGATGGCGCAGGCTCTGCCGCGTCACGGTGCGGATGTCGCTGCCGTCCACGGCGATGGAGCCGCCCTTCACGTCGTAGAAGCGCATGAGGAGGTTGATGAGCGTCGTCTTGCCGCAGCCCGTCGGGCCGACGATGGCTACGCGCTCGCCGGGCCGGACCGTGAGGTCCAGATCCTCGATGAGCCGCTGCTCCGGCGTGTAGGAGAAGGCGACGTTCGTCAGCTGCACGCTGCCGGAGGCGTCGGTCAGCGCCTTGGCATCGGGCGCGTCGGGGATCTCCGCCGGCTCGTCGATGAGCTCGAAGACCCGCGCGGCGCAGGCCAGCGCGTTCTGCAGCTCGGTGACGACGCCGGTGATCTCATTGAAAGGCTTGGCGTACTGGTTGGCATAGCTGAGGAAGCACGACAGCCCGCCGACCGTGATGGCCCACGCCACCGCGCTCAGCGCCCCGGTAAAGCCCACGCAGGCGTAGATGATATTGTAGATGATGCGGGTGGAGGGGTTCGTCATCGACGAGAAGAAGGTCGCGCGCATGGTCGCGGCGGTCAGGCGGTCATTGATCTCGTCAAACTGCGCAAGGCTCTCGGCCTCATGCGAGAACGCCTGCACGACGCGCTGGCCGCCGAGCTGCTCATTGATGAGCGCGGTCTGCTCGCCGCGGGCCTTGGACTGCGTCTGGAACATGGAGTAGGTGTGCCCCGCGATGAACTTCGCCACCAGCAGGGATAGCGGCGTCAGGACGACGACCACCAGCGTGATCTTCACGCTGATCGAGAGCATGAAGCCGAGCGTCCCCACGATGGTCAAAACGCCCGTAAACAGCTGTGTGAAGCCCATGAGCAGACCGTCGGCAAACTGGTCGACGTCCGCGATCATGCGGCTGAGCGTATCGCCCGCCGGATGGCTGTCGAGATAGGCCAGCGGCAGACGCTGCAGGTGGGCGAACGCCTGCCGGCGCACGTCGCGCGTCACGGCGAAGCAGACCCGGTTGTGGATGGCCGCCATGACCCACTGCAGAAGCGCCGTCCCCGCGGCCAGCACGGCGATCTTCGCAGCCAGCATGCCGACCGCGGCAAAATCGACCTGCCCCGGGCCGACGACGGCGTCGATGGCGTCGCCGACCAGAATGGGGATATAGAGCGTCCCCGCCACGCTGGCCGCCGCCAGCACCAGAGACACGATCAGAAGCGGCAGATACCGCCCGAGGCTTTTGAGCACGCGCCGAAGCGCCCAGGACGAATCATGCTTCATTGCGCATCCTCCTTCTTATACTGCGAGCGGCAGATCTCCTGATAGACCGGGCAGCTCTGCAGCAGCTCGTCATGCGTGCCGGTCCCGGCCAGACGGCCGTCGTCGAGCACGAGGATCTGATCCGCGTGGCGGATGGAGGACACGCGCTGCGAGATCAGCACGACCGTGGGCTTCCACGGCAGATGCGCCAGCGCCTTGCGAAGCGCGGCGTCGGTGGCAAAGTCCAGCGCGGAGGCGCTGTCGTCGAGGATGAGGATCGCAGGTCTCCGCACCAGTGCGCGGGCGATCGTCAGCCGCTGGCGCTGGCCGCCGGAGAAATTGCGCCCGCCGGGCTCGACTTCCGCGTCCAGTCCGCCCTGCTTGCCGCGGACGACCTGATCGGCCTGCGCGTCCTGCAGCGCCTGCCAGAGGTCTTCATCGCTGGCCTGGGCATTGCCCCAGCGGAGATTGTCGCGGATGGTGCCGGAGAAGAGCAGCGCCTTCTGCGGCACGACACCGATCGAGGGCCGCAGCGCCTGCAGCCGCAGCTGCCGCACGTCTTCGCCGCACACAAGGACCTGTCCCTGCGTCGCGTCGTAAAACCGCGGGATGAGGTTCGCCAGCGTGGATTTGCCCGCGCCGGTGCCGCCGATGACGCCGATGGTCTGCCCGGGCGCGGCGGAGAAGCTGATATCGCTGAGCGCGTCCGCGCCCGCGCCGGGATAGCGGAACGAGACCTCGCAGAACTGCAGCGCCGGGCTGCCGCTGCCGTCCGGCAGGGCGTCCTGCCCGTCGGCCATGCTGGACTTCGTCTCCAGCACCTGCGAGATCCGGCCCGCGCAGGCGACGGATTTTGTGATGTTCAGGATCAGGTTGGCGAACTTGATGAGCTCGACCAGGATCTGCGACATGTAGTTATACAGCGCGATCAGCTGGCCCTGTGTGATGATACCCGCGTCCACGCGGACGCTGCCGGTCTTTAAGATCGCCACGATCGCCAGATTGATGACCACATACGTCAGCGGGTTCAAAAGCGCCGACAGCTTGCCCACGAACCGCTGCGCGGCAAACAGCCCGGCCAGACGGCCGTCAAAGCTCTCCGTCTCGGTCTGCTCGCGGGTAAAGGCGCGGATGACGCGCACGCCGGACAGGTTCTCCTGCGCCGCGCCCGTCACGCCGTCGAGCTTCGCCTGCACCCGGCGGTAGAGCGGGATGCAGCTGAGCATGATGGCAAAGACGATGGCAAAGAGCACCGGGATCGTCACGACGAAGATGAGCGCCGAGCGCACGTCGATCGTAAACGCCATGATCATCGAGCCGAACACGACGATCGGCGAGCGCAGCAGCAGCCGCAGCGTGAGGTTGAGGCCGGTCTGCACCTGGTTCATGTCACTCGTCATCCGCGTGACGAGCGTGGCCGGGCCGATGGTATCGAGCTCCGCATACGACAGCGACTGGATATGCGCAAAGAGCGCGTGGCGCAGACTGGCCGTCGCGCCGGTCGCGGCCTTGGCGGAAAAATACTGTGCGCAGGTCGCGCTGGCAAAGCCGCACAGGCCGAGGCCCACGAGCAGCAGGCATTTTTTCAGGATATAGCCCGTGTCGCCCGCCGCGATGCCGACGTCGATGATATCTGCCATGATGAGCGGCACCAGCAGCTCAAACGCCGCCTCCAGCAGCTTGAACACGGGCGCGAGGATGGCCTGCAGCCGGTAGGGCCGCAGATAGACAAGCAGTTTCTTCATTCGTTTCTCTTCTCTCTTCGGATGCTATTCGATGGATTTGAGCGCCTGGGCCATGTCGATGGCGCGGATCTTCCGGCGCAGCGCCAGATTGACCAGCAGCCCGAACGCGAGCGTCAGCGCCGCGGAGAGCAGATAGCTGCCCGGCGCCACCCGCACGTCGAAGCACATGAGGTCGATGCGGATCTGCGACATGACGTAGGCGTGCAGCGCCTTGCCCATCGGCAGACCCACAAGCGCGCCGAGCACCGTCAGGATGATGTTCTCGCGGAACACATAGCGGTTCGTCTCGCTGTCGTAGAAGCCGAGGACCTTGATGGTGGCGATCTCCCGCTCGCGCTCGGTGATGTTGATGTTCGTGAGGTTATACAGCACGATGAACGCCAGCGCCGCCGCGCAGACCACCACGACCACCACGATGTACCGCAGGCTTTCCATCATCGTCGCCACGCGCGCGCGGAAATCGCTGCTGAGGCTCACGGAGGCGACGTTCTTCGCCCCCGCCAGCGCGGCCGAGGCCGCGTGGGCATCGGCGTCAGGCGGGAAGTTGACCCAGGCCTGCTCGTATGCCGGCGCTTCGCCGAAGCACTGCGCCCAGCTTTCCGCCGTCAGGTAGACGTAGTTGTAGACATAGTTTTCAAAGACCGCCGCGACCTGCAGCTGCGCTTCGCGCGTGCCGCTCTGCAGCGTGATGGTGTCGCCCGCCGACAGCTGCAGCGCCTCGGCCAGCCCGCGGCTGATGACGCACGCGCCGTTTTCGGGATAGGCGACCGGCGTTTTGTCCTTCTCATGCAGGTCGACAAAGCCCTCCACGCTGCCGGACGCCGGGCAGACGACGTTCGTCGTCTTGACCGTGCTGCCCGCGCTGGCGTCGGCGCTCTTTTCGGCCACGAAGAGATATTCTTCGGCTTCTTCCTCGCAGAGCGCGGCGAAGGCCGTGCGCTCCGTCTCGTTCAGCGCGTGCTGGAACGTGACCGACGCGTCGTAGCGGGTGATCTCGCTGTACTGATAGTCGACGACGTTGCTGATGGAATCCTGGATGCCATAGCCGGTGATGAGCAGGGCCGTGCAGCCGCCGATGCCGATGATCATCATGATCATCCGCTTTTTATACCGCAGGATGTTGCGGATGGAGACCTTATGCAAAAACGGGATCCGGTTCCAGAGGCCCGGCAGCCGCTCCAGCAAGATCCGCTTGCCCGCCTTCGGGGCCTTGGGGCGGATGAGCTCCGCCGCGGGCCGCTGCAGCTCCGCATGCGCGACGTACCACGTCGTGCCGAGCGCGCAGAGCAGATACGCCCCCGCGGACAACAGCGCCAGCGGCCAGTCGAACGCATACAGGATGTCCGTGAAGCCGTACATGATATTATACCCCTGCCAGATCATCTTCGGCAGGAAATACGAGCCCGCCGCGATGCCAACCACGCAGCCGAGCACCGAAGCGCTCCCGGCGTAGAGGAAATAGACCAGGAAGATCGCGCCGTTGGAGTAGCCCATGGCCTTCAAAACGCCCGCCTGCGTGCGCTGCTCGTCGACCATGCGCGTCATCGTCGTGATGCACACGAGCGCCGCCACGGCGAAGAAAAACAGCGGGAACACACGCGAGACGCCCCGCACGATATCCGAATCGCTCTCAAAGCAGGCGTAGCCGATGTTGCTGCTGCGGTCCAGCACGAACACGTCCGGGTTTTCGAGCTTTTCGAGCGCGTCCTGCCCGTCCTGATACTCCTGCTCCGCGTCGGCCAGCTTCTGTTCGCCGTCCGAGAGCTCCACTTCGGCGTCGGCGATGTCCTGTTTGCCATCCGTGAGCTGCTGCTTCGCGTCGGCAAGCTCGGCTTCCGCGTCGGCGATCTTCTGCTCGGCCTCGGCCTTGCCGCTGTAGTAATCGGCCCAGCCGTCCGCCAGCTCCTGCTTTGCGTCGGCAAGCTGCTGCTCGCCATCGGCGAGCTCCTGCTTTGCATCGGCCAGCTCCTGATTTTTTTCATCGAGCGTAGCCTTGGCCTCGTCGAGCTTTTTCTGGTTTTCGCTGATCTCAGCGTTGGCCTCCTCCAGCCCGTCGCCGAATTCCTCGCTGCCTGCGTTGAGCTCCGCCTGCGCCGCGTCGATCTGCTGCTGCGCCGCGTCGAGCTCCGGCCCGGCGGCCTCGATCTTCTGCAGCCCGGCCTCGACCTGCGCGAGCTGTGCCTGCAGCTGCGCCCGCTGCTCCTCGGAGAGCATTTCGCTGCCAAGCTCCTCCTCCAGCTGCGCCTTGGTCGCTTTGAGCTGGGCCTTCTGCGCGGCGAGCTCCGCGCGCTTCTGGTCGAGCTGCGCCTGATTCTTGTCGATCTCCGCCTGCCCGGATTGCAGCTCGCCGACAGTCTCGTTAAACTGTTTGCGAAGCTCCTCTCTGGCCTCGGCCAGCTTGGCCGCGCCGTCGTCATATTCTGCCTGCGCGTCGGCGAGCTTCTGTTCGCCGTCCGCGAGCTCCTTGCGGGCGTCTGCAAGCTTCTGCTCGTTCTCCTCGATCTCCTTCTGGCCGTCGACGAGCTTCTGGTAGACGTCGGCCAGCTCGCGGTCGGCCTCCTCCTTCGCATCGGCGAGCTTCTGCTCGCCGTCCAGGACGTCCTGTTCGGCGTCCGCCAGCGTCTGCTTGGCGTCTTCGAGCTTCTGCTTCGCGTCCGCCAGCTCCTGCTGCTTTTCGTCGAGCGTTTCGCGGGCGTCAGCCAACGTCTCGGCCGCGTCGTCATGCAGCCGCGTGCCGCGGTCGTCCGCGCACTGCTCCGCAAGCGCGGTGACCCAGGGCTCGGCGTCGTCGATGTGCGCCTTGTATTCGTCCGAGTAGATCTCGCCCGCCCGGTCCGTCAGGCGCAGATACAGCTCCGTATCATAGTCAAAGTCAAACGCCTCCGGCAGCACGTACACGAAGGCGGACAGCGACCCGCTGCCGACCGACGTGCTGCCGCGCTCATAGTTGATGTACAGAACGCTCTTGGCGATGCCGACGATGGTGAATTCCCGCCGGGTGAACTTCCCCAGCGTATCGTCGTCATTCTCCTCCGAGAGCACGATCTTCTGCCCGAGATCCTGTTCCGAGTACAGCATCCCGTCGGCCAGACACTCGTCCGCCGTCTGCGGCAGCCGTCCGGCCTTCAGGCTCGGCAGGTCGAGCGTCTCGGGCAGCGACAGAAATTTGCATGCCCGCGACGCGCCGCCCGCCGTGCTGGTCAGCGCGTCGGCGCTCTTTGTGCCCTCGCACACGGCGACGCGGCTGTCGGCGGCGATTTTGGCCGCGTCGGTCTCGTCAAAGCCAATGGTGCTCACGAGGCGGAAATCGTACATCTGCTGCGCCTCGGCGTAGGCGTCCAGCGTGCGCACCATGGCCGTCTTCGTCAGCCGCAGGCCGCAGAAAAAGCCCACGCCCAGCGCCACGATGGCCGCGATGGCCAGAAACCGGCCCAAACTCCTGCGGATCTCCCGCAGCGTCAGCTTCCCCATGCCGCTCACCACTCGATCTGCTCGACGGGCGTCGGATGTTCATTGATCCGGACGCCGGCGATCTGCCCGCTTTTCACGCGGATGACCCGGTCGGCCATGGCGGTCAGCGCCGAGTTGTGCGTAATGATGACAACGGTCATGCCGCCCGCGCGGCTCTGCGCCTGCAGCAGGGACAAGATCTGCTTGCCGGTCTGGTCGTCGAGCGCGCCGGTCGGCTCGTCGCACAGCAGCAGCTTCGGCCGCTTTGCCAACGCGCGGGCAATGGCCACGCGCTGCTGCTCGCCGCCGGAGAGCTGCGCGGGGAAATTCTGCATCCGCTCGCCGAGGCCGACCTGCCGCAGGACCTCGTCGGCCGGCAGCGGATCCTTGCACAGCTGGCTTGCGATCTGCACGTTTTCCAGCGCCGTCATATTGGGCAGCAGATTGTAAAACTGGAACACGAACCCGACCTCGTGGCGGCGGTAGGTCGTCAGGCGCTTGCGGCTGTAGTCCGCCACGTCCTCGCCCGCGAGCAGCACATGGCCGGAGGTAAGCCGGTCCATGCCGCCGAGGATGTTCAGGAGCGTGGTCTTGCCCGCGCCGGACTGGCCGACGATGACGCAGATCTCCCCCTCGTCGATCGTAAACGACGCGTCCTTCAGCGCCTCAATGCGCACATCTCCCATCTGATAGGTCTTACAGACATGGTCAAATACAACAAAATCCTGCATGCGTCCGCCCCTCACTTTTTTTGCTTTCTGAATAGTATATTATGCCATACCGGCACACATTTTGCTTGAATAAATCGTGAACACGCAGAGAAAAAGCCTGCCCGGAAGGGCAGACTTTTTGAGGCAACGCCGCAGGAGTGGCGGAAAAGATCCGCCGAAGCGCGCAGACGCAATTGCGCGGTGCTGCCCTGTCATTATACCAAACGTGCCCGCGCCGGACAAGATTCAGTGTGTCTGGGCGGTGAGGAATTTTTTGGCGAGCTTGCGGTCGACAAGGAAGTAGCAGACCATGATGGCCGCGCCGGTCAGCGCCCACGTGATGGGGTAGACGAGCATCAGCACGCGGTAATCCGGCCAGATGCGGCAGACCGTGAAGACCCAGATGAGCCGCAGCACGCATGTGCCCAGCACCGTCAGCACGGCCGGGGCCAGCGAATGCCCGATGCCGCGCAGCGCGGCCCCGCCGACCTCATACAGCGGCACAAGGAAGTAAAACGGCAGGAGCGTGCACATGCGGATGTAGGCGAATTCGGCGACGTCGGCCTCGGCGGTAAAGAAGCGGACGAACAGCTCCTTGCCGAACACGAAGCCCAGCCCCATCACCTCCGCGCACACCAGCGACAGCAGCATCGTCTGCCGGAAGATCTTCCGGCAGCGGTCATACTGCCCCGCGCCGAAGTTCTGGCTGGAGAAGGTCACGGCCGCCTGCCCGAAGGCGACGACGGGGAAATAGGCGAAAAATTCATAGTTGAGCGCCGCGGACGAACCGGCCACGGCCGCCGTGCCGAACGAGTTGAGCGTCGACTGGATGCACACGTTGGAGAAGGTGAAGACCGTGCTCTGCAGGCCGGCCGGCAGGCCGATGGCGAGCATCCGGCCAAGCAGCGCCCGGTCCATCCGCAGCGCGCGCAGCGACAGGCGGATCTCGCTCTTCTCCCGGCAGAGCATCCACACGACCACCACGCAGCTGACGACGTTGGACAAGACCGTCGCGATCGCGACGCCGTCGACATCCATGCCGCACACGGCGACGAGGAAGATGTTGAGCCCCGCGTTCAGAACGCCGGACACCGTCAGGCAGATGAGCGGCCGCTTCGTATCGCCGACGCTGCGCAAAATTGCCGCGCCGAAGTTATACACCATGATGAACGGCATTCCGGCAAAATAGATGAGCAGGTACAAGACCGCCTTGTCCAGCACGCTCTCAGGCGTCTGGATGAGCTCCAGGATCGGCCGCGCGGTCACGAACCCCACAAGCATCATCACAAAGCCGCTGATGAGCGCGATCAGCATCGCGGTATGCACGGAGGCCTGGACCTTCTCCTTATCCCGCTGGCCGATGTACGTCGCGATGACGACGTTCGCGCCCACGGAGATGCCGAGGAACAGATTGAGGAACATGTTGATGACGGCCGACGTGCAGCCCACGGCGGCCTGGTCCTGGCTGGTGGCGAACTGGCCGAGGACAGCGATGTCGACAGCGTTGAACAGCTGCTGCAGGATGCTGCTGAGCGCCAGCGGCAGCGCGAACAGGACCAGTTTCCCGAGAAGCGGCCCGTGCAGCATGTCGACCTGATCATGTTTGCCTTTGCTCATAAAAAGATACCCTCTTGACGATCATTTTTTGCGCGACTATCATACGCTCCCGCCGCGGGGAATGCAAGAGGCGAAAACGGAAAAAGAAGCTTGAGTTCAGCCGCCAAATCTGGTAAAATAGCAGGAAATCGGACCGAACGGAGGCATATTTATGGACGCGGTGACCCTGCGGCATGTGGACAAGGCTTATACATCCTACAGTACGGAGATCGTCATCACCGGCGAGCAGCGGCAAAGCCGCACGCGGCAGGTGCTGAAGGACCTCTCGGTGACGTTCGCCGCCGGGCAGCTCACGGTCATCGTCGGCCGCAGCGGCTGCGGCAAGAGCACCCTTCTGAAGCTGCTGGCCGGGAAGGAACAGCCGGACGCCGGCGAGATCAGCATCCCGCAGGGCTGGCACAGCGCCATGCTGAGCCCCGACCCCTACGTCATCACCTGGACGAACGTGCAGCGCAACGTCGCCATGGCCTGCGGCGTCGGCAAGACGCCGGAGGAGCGGTATGAAAAGGCCGCGGACTTCGTCCGTCTGGTCGGGCTGGAGGACTATGCCGACCTCACGCCCATGGAGCTTTCGACCGGCATGAAGCAGCGGCTCGGCCTTGCGCGCATCCTTGCCAGCCAGGCGCAGCTGCTTTTGATGGACGAGCCGTTCGCCTCGCTCGATTTTCTGACCCGCGGCGAGCTGCAGACGCAGCTGCTGGCCATCCAGCGGAAGCTCCCGCGCACCATCGTGCTGGTCACGCACCAGCTCGAAGAGGCGCTGCTGCTGGGCCAGCGGATCCTCGTCATGCACCCGGACAGCACGCTCCGCTCCTTTGATCTGACCGGCTTTGCCTATCCCCGCGACCCCGAGTCGCCCGCCCTGCGCGAGCTCAAACGGGAGATCACCGACGAATGCAGAAAGCCCTCTGCCGAATAACGACGAGAAGCCGCCCATCCGGGCGGCTTTTTTGCGCGAAACTGGGCCTTATTCGTACTCCACGCCGTCGTGCTTGTGGACGCCGGTGACGGAGAATTCGACCCACTCGGAGAGGTTCACGGCGTGATCGCCGATGCGCTCAAAATACTTGGCGATCATCAGAAGATCCAGCGCGACCTCACCCTGCCCGGGCTCGCGGGCGATGGCGGCGATGAGCGCCTGCTTGACGGCGGTGAAGTCCTCGTCGACCAGATCGTCCTGCCCGGCGACGGAGCGGGCCAGATACACGTCGCGGCGCACGAACGCGTCGACGCTCTGCGTGACCATGGAGCTGGCCTGCTGCGCCATGCGGCAGACGAGTGTGCAGTCAAAGGTGTTGTGGCTGAGGAAGAAGGGGATGATTTCCGCGATGTCCGCGGCCTGATCGCCGATGCGCTCCATGTCGGTGATCATCTTGAGCGCGGCGGAGATCTGCCGCAGATCGCGGGCGACGGGCTGCTGCTGCAGAAGCAGCTTCAGGCACAGGGCCTCGATCGTGCGCTCCTGCTCGTTCGTCTGCTCCTCGAGCTGCCCCACGGGGGCCGCGAGCGCCACGTCCTGCTGCTCCAGGGCCTGTGCGGCCAGGCCGATGGCCTGCGCGCAGGTCGCGCCCATCTCGGTCAGCTCCTGGTTGAGGGCGGCGAGCTGCTGGTCAAATTTACTTCTCATTAGCCAAACCTCCCGGTGATGTAATCCTCGGTGCGCTTCTGCTTCGGCTGGTAGAACAGCTTCTGCGTGTCATCGTATTCGATGAGCTCGCCGAGCAGGAAAAACGCCGTTTTATCCGAAATGCGCAGCGCCTGCTGCATGTTGTGGGTGACGATGATGATGGTGTACTGCTCCTTGAGGTTCGTGGCGAGCTCCTCAATCTTGGAGGTCGAGATGGGGTCGAGCGCGCTCGTCGGCTCGTCCATCAAAAGGACCTGCGGCTGCACAGCCAGCGCCCGCGCGATGCACAGCCGCTGCTGCTGGCCGCCGGAGAGGCCGAGGGCGCTCTTTTT
>ENA-ORUI01002497-ORUI01002497.1-human-gut-metagenome-genome-assembly--contig:-NODE-2497-length-15197-cov-2.178642_pt1 | contig 15197 bp, 7 predicted proteins | sample MGYA00242078_ERZ509205 | MGnify/ENA primary metagenome ERZ509205 (study PRJEB26280, sample SAMEA2338828) | human gut metagenome | biome: human gut; feature: human-associated habitat; material: faeces... | reverse complement strand
CAGCTTCCGCTATGAGGGTTTCCTTTCATGAAAACTGATTTATTTTACTGTGATCTTAATGTTGTATTTCTTGTTTCCGGACTTCACAGTAATGGTAGCTCTACCTTTTTTCTTCGCTTTGATCACACCGGATTTGCTGACAGTTACGATCTTCTTGTTGCTGCTTATCCATGACTTAACAGAATCTCCTTTTGCTATATCAGTTAATGTGAATTTCTGTGTTTTCTGTCTACGTTTTAACTGTAGTTTTGGTGTATTGACCTTTAAGACTGGTTTTAGTTTGTCTCCAACAATCCTTGTTTCTTTTTTACCGCAGGCATTACAGGTACGTTTCTGTACAGCTCCGCTGTAGATACTCTGGGCTTTTACAGTCTTCCAGGAATCAAACTTGTGCCCAGTCGCTGGAATCGTTTCTACATATGTTTTATCACAGTCTGCATCCGTACAATGATACGTTTTCTCTCCGTTTTCTGTACAAGTAGCTTTCTTTGTGATCGTTCCCTGATCCAAATGGTGGGATGTAACTGGAATCTTTTCTGTCTTTGTTTCGCCACATGTCTTACAGGTGTATGTCTTAACACCTTCCTCGGTTTCTGTTGCTTCTTTTGTAATCACTCCGTTATCCCATGTATGACCGAGTTTATTGATCACTGTTCCAGATTCCAGTTTTGTATTACAGTCTGTACAATAGGTATCTCCGGTGTAACCATCTTCGGTACAGGTAGCTTTCTTTGCGTTTCTTACTTCTTTGTGCTGATGTCCGGTAGCAGGAATGACTTTTGTCTTTGTCGTATTGCAGACAGTACAGGTATAAGTCTTTTCTCCATCTTCCGTACAGGTAGCTTTTTTGGTTACTTTTCCTTCATCCCAGGAATGCTCTCCTAATGGATTACTTAATGTCACATCTTTTGTCTCTCCACAAACGCTGCACTTATAATGTTGGATTTCTCCAATGATGCATGTAGCAGGTGTTGTTGAGACAAGTTCCCATGAATGATCGACTTTGTCAAGCACATCGACCTCTCGATCTCCGCAGTTCTTACAGATCCTGTGTCTTACTCCGTATTTTTTGCATGTTGGAGCCTGATCAAGAACCCATTCGCCGTAATCATGTTCTTTCTCTACCAATTTTGGGATCACGGTTCCTGTTTCCAGTTTCTTACCACAATCTTTACAGTAAGTATCTCCGGTATAACCATCGTCTGTATAAGTTGCATCCTTTTTGTTACGGACTTCTGTATGGATATGGCCAGTCGCAGGTGTCTGTTTTTTTGATGTTGTAAGTCCGCAGTTTTTACATACATAGTAACTGACGCCTCTGGATGTACAGGTTGCCGGAGTTTCGACATGCTCTTCATAGTCATGTTTTGTTTTTGGGATCTCTTCGTTTTTTGTTCCACCACAGCGAGTACAGGTATAAGTCTTAACTCCTGTTTCGGAACAGGTAGCTTCTTTTGTAACCTTTCCTTCATCCCAGGTATGACCTAGGGCGGGTTTGGTTTCTACTTGTTTTTTTCTTCCACAAAGACTATGTGTACACGTATAAGTTGTAATTTCAGGATTTTCACAAGATTGCTCTTGAGTGATTTTTGCATTACCCCATTCATGACCAAGGGCCGGTGCTGTTTCTACATACTTTTTATATAAACATCCCTTATTTTTACAAGAATATACTGTTGTTGCAGGGTTTTCACATGTAGCTCCATTGTGTCCACTTTCCCATAAATCATGATTTCCTTTGCATATGGAATGTTCTTTCAAGTAGTCATCCTGTGAGATATTTTTATAGGTATCCTCTATTGTAGTATTATCTGGAGTATAAAGACTGAATAGATATTTTTGACCAAGTAACAGTTCTCTTCCCGGTTCTCCATCCTCTTTAAAATAAGCATTTGTAGGATCTACATAGTAGTATGTTCCATCAATCTGAACCAGATTCCATGCATGTCGAATTCTATTACTGTTTGTTATACCATCTTCAAACAAAGCATTTAAGCCTACAGCATTTGCCATATAATAAAAGGTTCCTGCGTATCCATCGCAAACGGCCAATCCATCTAAGACAGCTCCTGTTAGGTCGTGCTGATATTTTGTTTCATTATCATCGTCATATCGCACATTTGAAACAATCCAGTTTGTAACTGCTTTAAATTTATCATAATCCGATTTCCCATCAAGATTCAATGATTTAATAACTTCATCTAATTTTTTTGTCGCTTTTTGATATCTATCCCGTCTATCTCCATATCCGCCATTCCCAGAATAGTATCCTTTATATCCACCATCTGAATATTTTATCCCATCTGAACGATTCTCTGCCAGCAGATTGCCTCCTCCAACAGTAAATGCAGACATTGTATGCCCTTCATTTGGTTTCCCTGTATCTTTATAAATTTCATTACGAATATCTTTATCACATTTTCCATTCTCGATTTCTTCAATCGTATGATCCGATTTTATTTCAACGGGAATATCAAAATCATACCTTGCATATTTATTTTCAAGAAAGATTCTTTTTGCTATGGAAGCAATTTCTTTAACCATTTGATCATACGATGTGTATACACAGGTTTTATCCGTTACACACTCAATATTTCCATACTGATCTTCCCTGTAATAAAAACCATCTACACTAGAATCAGCTAATTTGGTCCACATTCTATCCGATTCTTCTGCATGCACATAAACCGCTGTATTCGGTAATACCCCCGTTGTTACCGTAGCAACAGATAACACAACCGCCATTGCTGCTTTTTCCTTTTCTTCCTTTACTCATAATAATCTATCCTCCATCTATTTACTTCTTGTACTTCCTTTCTTTTCGCTATTTCCTTCGTTTGATCTTGTCCAAAGAGCATTTATCTTCTTGAATAATTCATTAAACTCATTTCTTATTTCTTTCTAAAGATCACAATTCCTTTTTTCTTTTTGAAGTAATAGAATACTACAGCTAAGATCAATGCAAAACCACCGATCAATGGTACATAAGCTTTGATATTATTGAATCCACCAGTAGTTGGCAGTTTCAGGTTTGCATCATTTGTGATCTCATAGGTTGGATGATAGAAGTAATAGGTATCTCCCTGCTTAATAGCATTTGAGGTATCTACATTTCCTTTGTCTACTTCTGCCTGTGTTACAGATAACGGAAGAGTTACGACCAGAGGTTCTTTTAGCAGATTCTTGCCGCTGGCTGTTTTGGTTTCCGTGATCGTGTAAGTATCTGGCAGCAGATCATCAAACAGAAGTTCTCCTTTTTCATCCGTTTCTTTGGATGTGACTTCTTTTCCATCAGAATCCTTGATCGTAAACCGAACACCTTTTAAGACTTTTCCTTTGGAATCTTTCTTCTTTAGTTTAATGTTTCCTTTGATCATCTGATTTCGGAAGGTTGCTTCTCCTGTGATTTTTGCAGATGCACTGCTTCCTTCCGATTCGATGTCAAACGTAACCGTTCCTGCTTTCTGATCTACTCTTCCATTGGTACTTGTCGTTGAGAGATGATCCAGCTTAAAGTATTCTTTCATGCCGCTTTCACAGCATGTATAAGTTCCATAGTACAGATCATCAAACGTCGTTGAGAGGCTGATCATCGTTCCAGGGTTTGCCTTGACAAAGTTTTCTACTTCACTCTTTATGAACTTCACATCTTTCTTGTAAGTATGCTTCTTTCCGTAAACATCGGTTCCTGTCAGGGTAAATGTAAATGTGGCATCTCCAACGTCCATGTTCAGATTGGATGGATCTAATTCTTTTGTGATGGTAATGCTTCCTCTGCCCGGTGTATGAGAGTTGGTTGCGATCGTTGTGTCAGAATCATCTTCATCATCGTATGAAACCTTGTATCCGATCTGTTCATTTCCTATCACAACACCTTCTTTTACCTCTTCCCATGTATACTCGATCTCATTTCCATTCTCGCATTTTGGAAGAACTTTTGATCTTGTTTTCCATCCGTTTTCGGAATTTAAGGTTACGGTATCTACCACATCTTTTCCGTTTGCTAACAGATTAAACCTTACAGAATCTGGACGGATCTTATCCTGATCATTTTCATCATCCCATACTTTTCGGATCGTTTTCTGTACGGTCTTTGGTTTATGTGTGTTTGTGATATTGGTTGTGATCGTTGTGATATCACTAGATTTATCTGTAGATTCCTTTACTTCATAAGCAATCTCATATCCAGTCTTGGCATTTCCATTCACAACAGAGGATGAATCCTCTTTGACTTCATATTCATACTTTTCGCCAAGATCATCTTCTTTTGGAAGATCATTAAATTCTGCCGTCCAGTTATTAGCTGCACTTAATATTTGATCTTTTTGCATATCTGTTCCATTACGATATAATTTGATATTTACTGAATCCGGACGGATTCCATCACTGTTATTACTGTCATCCCAGTTTTTCTTAACAACAAGTTTTACACTTCCACCTTTATCATATTTGTTTGTATAAGATAACGTATAGGTATTTTTGTCCCAATCGCCACCTGCTTCACTGACTCTTGTATAATTAGCTGCATTACAAACCTCGCTAAACGTATAGTTTCCTTCCTCGCCTCGCTTGATATCTGTCTGCATGGCCCAGTTGTTATCCTTATTCAGCACATAAGTCTTCACTTCATGTGTGTTCTTATTTTCTGCTTTGATCGTCACTGATACTGGTCTTGTGTTCATGGAGTTGTTATCATCGATCCAATATTTCTTCACCTGCACATAGTCAGAAGGATTGTTGACCAGCGTCTTGGAATCATGGACATATGTTATTTCATCATTGTTAGTATTTCCCTGTGTCGCCACGTCATGGATGAAATCTGCGGTCTGATCATTTAAGACCTCTCCACTGAATGTCATCGTTTCATCAGACTTTCCATATCCAAGTGGTGCTTCCACTTCTTCTACGGTGTACATTTCTTTTCCAACACCGTCTTTTGCATAAATGCCAGTTGGCAGTCCAAAGAATTCCAGATAACCGAACTGATCATCTCCGGAAACCGTGGTTGCGATCGTATCTCCTTTGTGAAAGATCGTCTTTTCATCCTTATTTACGATCTCACAGGCTGCTTTTAATGCAAACTTCGCACCTGGCAACATCTCTCCTTTCTTATCTGTCTTGATAAACTGAATGCTGTACTTCTGTAACAGATCGTTACATTCCAGATTGATATCTATGTGCTTGTCAGTATCAAGAGATACATCGACATCTTCCGGATCGATCACATTGACTGTTGTTTCGATCGGATCATAGCCTTTATACTTTCCTGTATCTTTAAAGGAGATCGTTACTTTCTGCTTTCCTGCAGCTTCCGCTGTCTCTGGTGAAAAAGTCACATCATCATCCGTTACATCAGTAAGCTCCTGTTGTCCATCATCGTCGTAATTACTGGAAAACGTGAAATCATCAGCATGATAGGTATCCCCTTTTGTAAAATCTGTTTTTGCAACTGCACTGATACCTGTAACCTGGGCATCTTTGTAATCATCGTCTGCCTTTACCATCTGATCCTGTGCATAGGTCGTCTTTAAGTTTGTACAGCCATAGAATATCTTTCGTACATCTTCCACATTTGAAGTATTAAAACTGGAAAGATCCAGCTCTTTTAATGCAGAACAGTTGGCAAACATCTCTGACATGTCCGCGACTTTGGATGTATCAATGTTCTTAAAATTAATCTTTGTCAGACTCTTGCATTCTGAGAACATCTTACTGGAGATCGTGTTCATGTAAATGACCTGATCTGCTTTCTGGGAGGAAATATAATAATCATTTCCATCGTTCCATAAGACGATACTTCCGTCTTTGTCCTGTGAAACGTCTTTGGTATCTGTTCCATTCGGAGCATTTTCCCATGTAAATGTAATACTTTCTGCATCCTGGATCTGCTGATTCAATGCTTCCCCTGTTTCCAGCACATAAATACCGCTGCTAGGAGACGGCGTATTGTTTCCATGTGGTTCTTCCACATCCGGAACATCCTCGGTATCTCGGATATCATTCATCGTTCCCGGTTTCGTATCCCAGTTGATCACAACCTCATGTTCTTCTGTATCAATACAATATCCATTTGGACCAGATATCTCTTTCACATAATAAGTTCCCTGATAAAAGTCCGTGGTATCTTTTCCATCGTATCCTTTTCTGGTAAATTGTACGGCTTTGTCTTTCAATGTTGTTTTCTGGTCGATCAGAGTTCCTGCTTTCCATACAAGGGTTCCATCATCTTTCTTGATATCCTCTTTGGCATACAGGCCATAAACAGCTCCGCTGATCTGATCATCCTCATAAATAAAACTTCCATCCTCAAATCCACTTAGGGATTCTCCTGTCTTTTTCAGTGAGATCGATCCATAAACTGGTTCATCGGTATCTTCATAGGTGTAAGTACCATTTCCATCGCTGTCGTAATCTACACTTCGAAGATCTAAAGTAAATTCTTTCACTGTATCATTTTTATTGTATCCATCCGGAGATTTTGTTTCTTTGATCTTGTAATGGCCATAAGGCAGCTTGCATGTCGCATATCCGTCTTTCATCGTTCCGGAGGTCAATCTTGCGATTTCTTTTCCATCATCATCGTAAATGACATATTCTGCATCATTTAACAGCTTCTTTGTTTCTTTGGAACGTTTTACCAGAACAAAATCGATCTCATTTTCCTGATCAACATAACTGTATTTGATCGTTTTTCCCTTATCTTTCTTGGTCAGCACGATGACCTGATCTTCTAAGAATGCATGTTTGTTCGAACCACTCTTCTGATGTAATGTGTACATTCCAAGAGCGATACCACTTGCTGTTGCGGTCCCATCTTCTCCTGTGATCAGCGTTGTTACGACTTTTCCATCCTGATCGATTAGTTCAAAGACTGCTCCTGTTTCAGCTTCCGTTTTTGTATCGGATACTTTCTTTTCCTTTTTGATCTGGATCGATGCGGAATCGGAATATACATCTTTTGCAGTAAATTCATAAACTTTCATGCCATCGACTTCTTTTGGTTTATGATCTCTGGAATCATAAGCAGGTGCCAGATCATATCCTTCTGCCCCTTTTGTCTGGATCACAAGAAAATCATGGTCTGCTTTCAGATCTTCCAGTAAAAGACTTGCAGTTCCTTTGGCATCGGTTGTCAGTGTGCCGATCACGGCATCTTTGGACAGTGAATCGATATAAGCGGTACGGCTTTCTTCACTGCTCATATCTGCATCCTGATATCCACTTGCCTTTGATGCATCCAGTACAGCAAATTCCGCGGATACTTCGGCTTCTTCCACCTTATTTTTTTCCATTGTTTTCTTGATCATGAGTTTCTTTCCGATCCATGGATTCTTAAGATCATACATATGGTTTGTTTTATCTCCGTCTTTTAATGTGACATCGAAATCTTTTACAAATGCATAATTATCTGATCCTTTGATCTGATGTACCGTGTAAGTCCCAGGATCCAACTGTCTGGATGAAGCATATCCATTTTCATCGGTTGTCAGTGTCTCAACGACTTTCTGATCTGATTTTCTGATGATCTCAAATTGGGCTCCGGCTTCTGGTCTCTCTGTGTTTGTGGATGTCTGTGTATCCGTGATGACCTTTGTTTTTGAAATGGAGATCGCGGCAGCTTCTCTTGGGTTGTTCGCTTCGATCTGATAAGTTTTTATGGACCCATCGATCACTTTTATCATATCTGGGATCTTGGAGAATCCATCCGTTCCTTTGGTCTGATGTAAGCGGTAAGAACCATATGGAAGCTCTTTACTCGTTGCCATTCCATCACTTCCGGTTGTGATCGTATCGACCAGCTGATTTTTACTGTCATATATTTCAAATACCGCTCCGGATTCCGCCTTTTTATCATTATCATAGGTTTTGTGGATCTGCAGCTTTCCTTTGACTGGTGTTTCATATACAGTAATGAGCTGATCATTGTTCAGTGTGATATTTGTACTGTCTTTGTTCAGTTCAAATCCTTTCGGTGGATTCTTTTCTTTGACATAGTACTCTCCGACCGGCAGTTTCTTTGCACATCCATAACCCGTCGCATCGGTAATGATCGTTGCGACTTCACTGTCTTTTTTATATCTGACAGTTTTGTTATCGGATGCGAGAATATCAGATCTGGCATAAACTCCATATTCTGCATTTGCATAGGTTGCATCTGTCCCAAAGTCTTCCAGGATACTTCTTTTGTTCAGTTCCAGAGCGATCGTTTTTTCTGTATCATACATACTTCCAAGATCAACCTTTGCCGTTTTTCCCGTTGCTTTTTTTGTTTTTGTTGTTGTGTTTTTATTATGCCTTGCATCTGCTTCGATCTCTTTTGCCGTCCACGTATGTGTCTTGGATCTCTTATCCTCAATGATCCCCTGCAGTAATTTGGCGACTTCTTTTTCTGCCGCAGCCTTTGCCGTGGCTTCGGAATCATAGTATCCTTTTTCCGTATACGACTCCTGATCATCCTTTGATAATTCATTCCAGTTTTTCACATACTTTTCTGTGATGCTTCTTGTTCCAGAAGAAATCGTCTCATTATATGTAAGACTGGCAACACCTTTTTCATCTGTCACTGCTGTACCAACGGATTTTCCATCCCTGAAAAACTGGAACTTGACACCGGATAATACAACACCTGTTGCCTGATCACGTTTTGTGATCTTCACTTCCGTTTGATCACTTTCCGATGTACTGTCTGAATATGTATATGAACCGGTCTTCGCCGGAGTTACATCTTTCGTCATACGATATAACATCTGATGTTTATCATGCTTCTTTCCTTTTACACAGTGTGTCACTGTATAGTAATAGATTGTACCTTTTGGATCTGTTTTCTTGATCTTATCGCAGAAAGCCTTTGCATCACTGCTTGAAAACTTATCATCCAGATTTTTTCCTGCCTGATAAACCGTTGTCTTTTTGCTGACACCTGCTCCACATGCCCAGATATAGGCCTGTGTTAATGCAAATGCCTTTGTATTTTTGGAACTCTTCCAGTAATAATAGGTCAGAGCTTTTGCAACTCCCTGATTCTTATAAGTCACAGCGTTGTGTGTCTTATACTTTACAGTGTCACCATTACACATGGATTTTCCGGAATTTAGGCAAAAGGTTCCTTTTCCATTTGCAGTGATCTTCCATAGTCCTTCACTTGCCGGCCGGTTTAACGCACTGATCTTATTACGATCCATGACCTGACTCATCCCAACGGTCGCTGTTCCTTCTTTCGCCGCAACATTGACGACTGGTGCTGGCATTCCGGCCATTCCTCCAAACAACGAAGAAAAAAGTGTTAACAAGGCCAGGAAGAACGTCCCGATCTTTTTCAGTTTTCTTTTCAACTTGTATTTCATAGTTCCCTCCTGATTCATTTGATCTTATCCATTTTTATCGTAACAGCAGAAAGAGGACTTCCTGCTGTTATCTTTATCAATACCGATCTGTAAAATATCCGGGAGCATCTGTCTTATCAATGTTTGCATATTCGGAGTCCGTATGAGCATGACTATATCCTGTTCCATTCTGCCCTTCGATCTCAATGTCTCCGGTAAACATGCCTTCATCATGGATGATGTTTGTTTTATTGATGCTTCCGTCATTCTTTTTCCATATCGCATACAGCTTGATGGTCTTTCCGGCATCTGTAAGATCAGAGACAGCTGCTCCATTCGTATAATCTGCCCTGACTGCATCCGGAGTCTTTGCCCATCCTACAAACGTATATCCTTTTCTGGTAAACAGACCGGATGGTATGGTATAAGATTCTCCTGTCTTTACCGGTATGATCTTTGCATCTGCCTGTGCTCCATTTGGCATGAAGCTGATCTTATACTGTCCATTTCCCCATATCGCATATAAGGTAAGGTCAGAAGCCGTCTGATATTTGATTGCTTCCTGATCTTCGTAAGCTGCAACATCTCCATCCTTTGTCTTACTCCATCCAAGGAACTGATAACCGTTATTTGTAAATGTATTTTTTGGAAGTGTGAACGAACCATCATATGTCACGGTACTGTCATTCATTGTTCCGCTTCCACCATTGGAATTGTAATGGATCTTATACTGATTTGCTTTCCACTGGGCATATAAAGTTAATGCTTTCCCACAGATCGTACTGTTTGTCGTATAAGACGTCCCTGTACTGTTTGCCGTATCCTTCCATCCGGTAAGAGTGTATCCTGTTCGATTTGCCACTGGAAATGTCAGTTTACTTCCACAGGCAAAACTTTTTGTTGAATCTGCGGATGCGATCGTTCCATTGTTCCCTTTATAAGTCACTTTGTATTGTGTCTTATTTAGGTTGATCGTAACTTTACAATCATAGTATCTGTAATATTTCTGGTCACTTGGTTTTTTATATGGTGCAACACCGGTGTCATAAGCACTCAGTCCGATCGTAGTTTCAAAATCCGTTTGTTCTTTCGTGCTGTGATCGGGTGTTTTTGTCAGTTTATGCGACTGGCTGAATGGTACATCATATGTCACATTGTTATATTTTTGATGAGCCGGAACCGTATATTTTACTTTTACGCTGATCCATGAATACGATCCAGAATTGGATTTTGTTGTTTTGACTGACGTTGTAGAAAGTTTCAAACCATATGGATTTGGATTGCTTGCAGAGACCTGTTTGATATTCAGTGTCCGGCTTGCATTATCGAATGAATAGTTTTTACAGGCTGATCCAGAATGGGTTACCTGTAGTTTTAATGTGGAAGTTCCCGATGGACCTTTTACTTCAACATAGGTATATTTATCATTGTTTGGGAATGATGTACTTCCCGCATTTTCTTTCGTCTTATAGGATGCCTGTACCAAATCGTGCCATGTAAGGACGGTAATAAAACTTATGGCAATCACAAGTGCCAATATCGCATATCCTTTTTTGCCTTTCATCTTATGCATCTTTTTCACCTTCCTTTCCTTTTGCTTGTTTTTATAAGTTCCATTCCAAAAAAGATCAAAATCCCGATTCCTGCATAACGAACCAGCTTCTCCCGTTGAATATCCCATTTGGAAGATTCAAAATAAGTATCATCCATGGTACGGATCTTTTGAGCTGGAAGCTTTTGTCCCTGATCTCTTATGCAATAAACCACATATCGAAATTTTCCATGACTGCGGTATGGATGACAGGTAAGAAGTGTCACCATATCTTTTCCTTTCTGAATCCGGATCTGATCGGAATCATCCGGTTTTATGATCTTGATCTTTTCGACCCGATAAGAAAGTTTTTCCCATGGATTTTGAATGATCACCCTGTCTCCAACGTTCAGTTTTTCAATCTCTCTGAAATAAGGGATTCCCTGATATCCACGGTGTGCAGCAATCACACAGTTGCTGTTTTTTGTGCCAATCGGCAGAGATGTTTCTCCCATGATCGCAGCACCTTTTCTCATGTTTTCTAAGGTTGCTCCAAGATACAGTGGAAGTTTGACATGCATCTTTTTGATCCTGATATATCCAAAGTTGCTCCTGCCATCTTTCAACCGAATCGGTGACGTGCGATAACTCCAGACATCCTTTAGATCTTTCTGGCCTTCTTTATAGATCTTTTGATCATACTGTAAGGCCTCCTGATAGAAAGGATCTTTTTCCTTCGGAATCTTCTTTTCCTTTTGAAAGGCTTTGATCTCCTGATCTGCATTTTTTTGTTGTCTATACGCAGAAAAATCGGGAGAAAGGAACAAAAAGGTTCCGATCCCCATTAAGATAATGCCTAATAAATTGATCAGATTCCTTTTCATTCCTCTCTCCCTTTCTTTCTGTTGATCTGTCTATGTTCTGTTTTCTTTCGATGAAGCTTTTGAAATACTTTTCCTAATAAGATCAGGGCTGTAACGATCATAAGCCCGATGGCGATCGCTTTTTTATAAGTTCTCATCCACTGGGAATCCTGATTTCTTGGCCGTATCGATGATCGTTGTTTCTTTACATATTTGGTTCTGACACCCCGTACCAGTAAACGATGGTCATTGACTCCATATGGGGTACATGTTACCAGTGTCACATAATCTTTTCCTTTGACGATCTGGAGTTTTCTTGTATCCTCTGGTCTTACCACAGAGATCTGATCCACTTTATAAGCTAAGGTTCGATCCAGTACATGAATAAAGAACAAATCCTCTTTTTTCATTTCCGTCAGATCCGTAAATAACTTTGCGGAACTAAGTCCGGTATGTCCAGTTAATACAGTATGGGTACTTTTTCCACCTACCGGAATCGAAGATGCTGCAAGATGCCCAACTCCACGTTCCAGTATTTCTGCATCTGTACCGTGATAGATTGGGAGATTGACTGAGATACTGGGAATTTCCAGATATCCCATCACTCCTGAATGATCGATATTTAAGATATTATTATAGATCAGTGTCTCTCCATTGCTTTTTTTGACTTTGAACGGGTCCGTCAATTGTACCGCTGACTTGATCAGGTCTTTGTTATATTCTTCCGCTTCCCGAAATGCCTGTTCTTTTTGCTTCTGATCATAGGTTTTTGCCTGTTTTTCATAGGACTTGATCGTTGAACCAGCACTTTTTTCAAACATGTAGTTACTGATGAACGGATAAGACAACAAGGCAAAACCAAACAATATGATCAGTATTGGAATGATTTTTTGTCTCATATTTTTAAGATCACCCTGCCAGTTGCCTGACAGGGTTTATCAAAACATTTTTAAGTTTCTAACTCTTACTGAACTTCTTTACGTTTCTGGTTCTTTTTAACGATCATAAATCCGCATCCGGCAATAACGACACCTGCGATGATCAGTGCATAGCTTCCTGCACCACCTGTCATTGGCAGTAAGAACTGTTTCTGGTTTGTAACTTCCATATCAACAAATGCGTTTACGGATTCTCCATTTGCACTCATTGTTGCTTTTTTGCTGTCAACCGTTGCAGATGCACCTGTTGTCTGGACTGCTACATCATTCGCGAGTTCTGTACCATTTTTTACACCATCGTTTGCTGTGGAATCATTTTCGTTCTTAGACTGGATTCCTGTGATGTTTGCTTGTGTTGGTGTGATATCTGCTTTTGTTGAATTGATCTTTACAATGATCTCTTTTTTCAGTAATGTATATCCAGCATCGGAATGTGTTTCTGTAAATCCATACTCATCACCTTCGATACCATTGATGATCAGTTTTCCGCTGGATGCAGGGCTGAACTGTGTTGCACCCTCTTCTGTTGCAGATTTTCCAGTTACCTGATAAACTCCGTCACTGTCTGCTTTTGCTACTAAATAGTAATTGTCAGATTTGTTCTGGATCACGAATTTAACTTTTGTTGCATCTCCTTTGTTATCAGAGAATTTCTTTGTGAAGTTATAACCAAAGCTGTATACGATACATTTATCTTTTAAGATATCCCAGTAATCTGTAGATGTTCTTTTCCATGTCAGAGATACATCGTTAGGGTTACCCTTATCACCAAGAACGACTGTATCATCTGTGTTTACATCTGCTGTGTAGTAAACAACGATATATTTGTCAGAGTATTTCTTATTGATCTCGTTTAATCCGGATTTTGTCATTTCTACTTTCATTGTAGAATCATCTCCAGATTTACCATATGTTACTGCAAACTTAGGATCTGTATCAGATGATTTCCATACTGCGATCGCACCACTTTTGTCAACGTTGTTAACGTTTGTTGTATCTGCTGCATCTTTGTTGTCATAGATCGCGATCACTGCATTTTTGTTGTATGTCATACCTTTTGCCATCTTATCATCGAATGTATAAGTAGAAAGGTATGTTGTGCTTGATGTGATGTGTGGCAGTTTAGAGATAAACTGATAATCAAGCTTTTCTGCTTTGGATGCTGTAACTGTGCTCTGGTATTTATATTCTTCTCTTGCATTTGTGAAATCTGCTAAAGCACTCTGTTCTGCTGTTGTTACATTATCCTGATCTGGATTGTTTCGAACTCTTTTATCAAGGGTTGGGATACCAGTTTCATTTTTTGGATAGCATACAACATCATAGAACCAGTCATCCCCTTCGGAATCAGTGGATGGTAACTGCACGAACCAAGGGTTTGTTGTATAAGTGACATCTTCTGGAACTTTTGTCTCTACGATCAGATAAAGACCAAGTGGCAGCTTGTCTTTCTTTGTCACACCCTGTGCATCTGTAAGATCCATGGCAGTTCCGTTGTTTGTCTTCATGTAATCTTCCAGTTTGTCTTTGGATGCAGTGTTATCTTCTAATGCAGAAGCTAACTTGTCGTTGATGATCTGGCTTGTAAAGTAATCTTTTCCACCTTCCGTTTTTGCTGCATCAGAATCTGCTAATCCTAAGATCTTCTGTAATGCATCTGGCAGTTCATAGATCATCTGAACTTTTCCATTTTCAGACTGCTGTTCTACATCACCGACTCTTAAGTAACTAAATTCTACCCCTTTGATTGCATAATTCTTTAATGCTTCTTCTGCTGCTGCATCCTGTTTTCCAGTAGATGTAAACTGATCTAAGTTAACTCCACCTTTTTTCGCTGCTGTCATGTCGTATTTGTGAATTGTTAATGATGCTGTTCTTGTTGTATCAATAACATCATTCTGAGCTGCGTAAGCAGGCACTGTAGGAACAGCAATCATTGCTGCGGACATACATGCGTACATCACTTTTTTTAATACTTTTTTCAGATTCATACTTTGTGTTGGTAGCACGTAATAAGCTACCTCCTCCTTTCAAAATAAAAAACAATAGATACCCTTTTCTATCACCTGACAGATCCCGCATTCAACGGGCGATTACAATATCTTTTATTTTGAATTATGAATTCCAATAAATGTATCATAGTCACAAGGGAATCAAGAAATATCAGTTCTTGCTTTTATTGGATTCGTATAAAATATAAGTAAGATATTATGCACTTCTTCATCATGGATTGACAATCTGTAAAATTACAATGACCAAAACAACAATTATGACTATATAATAGATAATCCAATACCATGACTTTCTACCGAGAATTCCCCGGAGTACATAAGATAAACTTAATTTTTGTCCTTTCTTCTTATTACATGTCTCACATGAAGCGGTCAGATTCTTTTCATCATTAATGTCGTTGATCTTTACCAATCGAAGAATAAACTGCAAAATCTTTGATTTCTGAGCTTTTCTAATTGATATGATATGATCAACTGTTACATCTTTCTTTTTTAAGAATCTTCCGCAGTATGCACATATATAATAATCT
>ENA-ORUI01002487-ORUI01002487.1-human-gut-metagenome-genome-assembly--contig:-NODE-2487-length-15240-cov-4.213895_pt1 | contig 15240 bp, 9 predicted proteins | sample MGYA00242078_ERZ509205 | MGnify/ENA primary metagenome ERZ509205 (study PRJEB26280, sample SAMEA2338828) | human gut metagenome | biome: human gut; feature: human-associated habitat; material: faeces... | reverse complement strand
ATTCCAGCATGAAAAAGGCCCGTGCCGAAAACTTCATCACCCGCTTTGCCCGGGTATACACCCCGGCTGTCTGCTACGGTGCGCTGGCGCTGGCCTTCCTGCCGCCCATCGTGCTGCTGCTGATGGGCCAGCCCGCCCGCTTTGGGGACTGGATCTACCGCGCTTTGACCTTCCTGGTCATCAGCTGCCCCTGCGCACTGGTCATCTCGATCCCGCTGACCTTCTTCGGCGGTATCGGCGGCGCGTCCAAGTGCGGTATCCTCGTCAAGGGCGGCAACTATCTCGAGGCCCTGTCCAAGACCGGCGTGGCCGTGTTTGACAAGACCGGCACCCTGACGAAGGGCGTTTTCAAGGTCACGCACACCACCCCCGCCGACGGCGTGACCGAGGCCGACCTGCTAGAGAGTGCGGCGCTGGCCGAGAGCTTCTCGAACCATCCCATCAGCAAGAGCCTGCGCGAGGCCTGCCCGGGTCTGGACGCCAAGCGTGCGTCCGACGCGCAGGAGATCGCGGGTCACGGCGTGAAAACGCAGGTGGATGGCCGCACCGTGCTGGCCGGCAACGCCCGCCTGATGGAGAGCGAGCATATTGACTACACCGCCGCCGAGGGCGCAGGCACGATTGTCTACGTCGCCCGCGACGGGCAGTTCCTTGGCTCCATCCTGATTTCCGATGAGGAAAAGCCTACCGCCGGGACCGCCATGCAGGGCCTGCAGGCACAGGGCGTGCGCACCGTCATGCTGACCGGTGATGCCCCCGCTGTGGCCGAGCTGGTCGCAAAGGATCTGGGCATCGACGAGGTGCACGCGGGGCTGCTGCCCGCCGACAAGGTCGCCTGGGTCGAAAAGCTGCTGGCCCAGAAGCCCGAGAAGAAGGAGCTTGCCTTTGTGGGCGACGGCATCAACGACGCGCCGGTCCTGATGCGTGCCGACATCGGTATTGCGATGGGCGCGCTTGGCAGTGACGCCGCAATCGAGGCCGCCGACATCGTGCTGATGGACGACGACCCGGCCAAGATCAGCCTGGCCATGCGCATCTCCCGCAAGTGCATGCGCATTGTCTACCAGAATATCGTCTTTGCGCTGGCGGTCAAGGCGCTCTGCCTGATTTTGACGGCGCTGGGCATCACCAACATGTGGTGGGGCGTCTTCGCCGATGTCGGCGTCATGGTCCTGGCCGTGCTGAACGCGACCCGGATGCTGAATGTGAAAGAGTATCAGTAAAATTGCAATAGAAAAGGCGTGTGCCCGGTGTGGGTACACGCCTTTTTGAAATGGCTTCCCCCGCGGGGGAAGCTGTCAGTGGCCCAGACCACTGATTGATGAGGGCAGAGTTTACCATCACGACCCGTGCATGGGCCGCAACCGGAAGGCCACCCCTCATCCGCCCTCGGGCGGGGCCTCGGGCACCTTCCCCCACGGGGGAAGGCACTTTACATCAGCCCCTCCGGGTCAAGATACGCGCCGTCCTTCACGCACTCCAAATGAATGTGCGCGTCACCGCTGGTCTCCGCGGGAATGCTGTCGGCGGTGCCCAGCGCGGCGGCGGCTGTCACGCTGTCCCCGGCCTTCACGGCGGGGGCAGCGACGCCGCAGTACCGCCACGTCACGCCGTTTGCGTCCTCGACCTCGACCACACCGCCCCACAGCGCGTCCGCGCTCACCGAGACGACCTTGCCCGCCTTGGCGGCGGTCACACTCTCCCCTGCCGGGGCGGCGTAGTCCGCGCCGTTGTGGGTGCGCCAGTCACCTAAGGTCGCACTGTAGACCAGTTCATTGCCGCTGAACGCCGCCAGCGGCTTCGCGTCCCAGATACCGGGCTTGGTGACGGTCTGTGCGGGCGGCGCAGCAGTGGCCTTCGGGGCCTGCGCTGCAGCAGGCGCAGGGGTGGCCGCGGGTTTTTCCGTCGCGGCGGGTGTGGTCGTCGGCTTGGGTACGTCCTGCGCGGGCTTGTCGATGGCGGTGTCGGGCTGTGTCCAGGCGGAATCATTCTGCAGCGCTTCCTTGCGGGTGCGCGTCAGGTCGGCCACGTTGCTGACAACCGTGCGCAGCGCCAGAATGCCCGCCGCGGTGGCTGCAAACACCATGGCCAGACAGAACAGATACAGCCCTTTTTCCCTAAAAAACTGTTTGATGTGGTTCATCTTCCCCCGTCCTTTACTTGTGAAGGTGTTGTGTATGCCGTTAGTGTGGACGTCCCGCGCGGCTTTATACATGGCAAATGCAATACGTTTTGTATAATATGGCCGCATAATACAAAACGACGATACTTCTCTGCAAAATTTCCGTTGCATTTCTGCGCAAAACCGTGTATCATATACTATTGGATTATTATAGAGGAGTGTGCCCCGATGTGACGTTATCAGGATGAGCATCCCCAAAATGCAGGGGCGGATTCCATATCCGCTTACCCGTTTCCGCAGGGCACAGCGACGCGGGCGCATAGTGAATGCGCCCCTGCGGACTCTATATACAAATACAGGTTAAGGAGTAATCATGGCATCATTGCGCGAAGAAATCGAATCCCGGCGCACATTTGCGATCATCTCGCACCCCGACGCCGGTAAAACCACACTCACCGAAAAGCTCCTGCTCTACGGTGGGGCCATCCAGACCGCGGGTTCGGTCAAGGGCAAGCAGAGCGCCAAGCATGCAGTGTCCGACTGGATGGACATTGAAAAGCAGCGTGGTATTTCCGTTACCTCGTCTGTTCTGCAGTTCAACTATCAGGGCAAGTGCATCAACATTCTGGACACGCCCGGCCACCAGGACTTCAGTGAGGATACCTACCGCACCCTGATGGCGGCGGACTCCGCCGTCATGGTCATTGACGCCGCCAAGGGCGTTGAGGCCCAGACCATCAAGCTGTTCAAGGTCTGCACGCTGCGCCACATCCCGATCTTCACCTTCATCAACAAGATGGACCGCGAGGCCCGCGACCCGTTTGAGCTGATGGAGAACATTGAAGAAATCCTCGGCATCAAGACCTACCCGATGAACTGGCCCATCAGCTGCGGCAAGGACTTCAAGGGCGTCTATGACCGCAATGCCGGGCGCGTGCTGGCCTTTGAGAGCGATGGCCGCGCCAACGGCGTCAAGATGGTCGAGGAGGTCGAGGCCGAGCTGGGCGACGCCCGCCTGGACGACCTGATCGGCGCTGCCAACCATGAAAAGCTGGCCGAGGACATCGAGCTGCTGGACGGCGCTGCCGAGGAGTTTGACCTCGACGCCGTGCAGCACGGCGAGCTGTCCCCCGTGTTCTTCGGCTCCGCTTTGACGAACTTCGGCGTAGAGCCGTTCCTAAAGGAATTCCTGCGCCTGACCCCCACCCCGCTGCCTCGCAAGGACGCGCAGAGCGGTGAGCTGGTCGAGCCGTGCAGCGAGCAGTTCAGCGGCTTCATCTTCAAGATCCAGGCCAACATGAACAAGAACCACCGTGACCGCATTGCGTTCCTGCGCATCTGCTCCGGCAAGTTTGAGCGCGGCATGGAGGCGTTCCACGTGCAGGAGGGCAAGAACATCAAGCTGGCCACCGGCACGAGCCTGATGGCCGATGACCGCGCCATCGTCAGCGAGGCCTACGCGGGCGATATTATCGGCCTGTTCGACCCGGGCATCTTCTCCATCGGAGACACACTCTGCACCGGCAAAAAGCATGTGCAGTTTGCGGGCATCCCGACGTTCGCCCCCGAGCACTTCGCCCGCGTGACCCAGGTCGATACGATGAAGCGCAAGCAGTTCGTCAAGGGCATGGAGCAGATCGCCCAGGAGGGCGCGATCCAGATCTTCCGCGACCTCGGCGCCGGTATGGAGGAGGTCATCGTCGGCGTCGTCGGCGTTTTGCAGCTGGAGGTTTTGGAGTACCGCCTGAAAAACGAGTACAATGTAGACATCCGTATGCAGACCCTGCCATACGAGCATCTGCGCTGGGTGCTGAACGACCCGGAAGAACTGGACATCAAGCATCTGGACGTGACCAGCGACACCCGCGCCATCGAGGATATGAAGGGCAACCCGCTGCTGCTCTTTGGCAGCCCGTGGAGCATCAACTGGGCCGAGCAGCACAATGAAGCGCTCAAGCTCTCCGAGTTCGGCAACCTGACGTTCTAAGGGGAGGTATTTCCAATGCTGGCGCAGCTGAAAAAGCACCTGACCCTGCACGAGCTGTGGGAGGATGCGAAATTTTTCTTCCTGCTGAATCTGGGGCTGGTCGCCACGGCGGTGGGCATCGCCGTTTTCAAAACGCCCAATCACTTTGCGTTCGGCGGCACGTCGGGTCTCTCCATTGTGCTGGCGACGCTGTTCCCGCGGTGGAATGTCGGCGCGTTCATGTGGTTCATCAACGCGGCGCTCGTCGTGCTGGGGTTCGTCTTTCTGGGCGTCAGGTCCATGGGGTGGACGATCTACTCGTCGTTCGCGCTGTCGTTCTACGTCAGCCTGTGTGAGCGGGTCTGCCCCCTTTCCGCGCCGCTGACGAGCGATGCGTTTCTGGAGCTCTGCTTCGCGGTAATCCTGTCCGCCGTCGGTGCGGCCATCGTGTTCAACATCGGCGCGTCCACGGGCGGAACGGATATTGTGGCGATGATCCTGAACAAGTACACAAGCATGCCCGTTGGCCGCGCGCTGATGGTCAGTGACCTTGGTATTGTGCTGGTGGGTGCGTATCTCTACGGGCCTGCCACAGGGCTGTACTGCATCCTGGGCATGATCTTGAAAAGCACCGTCGCGGACAGCGCGATTGAAAGCATCAATCTGCGCAAGGTCTGCACGGTGGTCACCTCCAACCCGCAGCCGGTGCGCGATTTTATCGTGAACGACCTGCACCGTTCCGCCACGATGGAACAGGCCGAGGGTGCCTACACCCACGATGAAAAATGGGTGCTGACCACAGTCCTGACCCGCGGCCAGGCCCAGAAGCTCCGCCTGCATGTCCGCGGTCTGGACGACCACGCCTTTATCACGATTGTGAACAGCAGCGAGATCGTGGGCAAGGGCTTCCGGGCGATTTGAAAAACCAGAGCCTTCCCCCGAGGGGGAAGGTGGCCCCGCAGGGCCGGATGAGGGCGGAGTCCCCCACGTCGGCCAGTTAAAGCTGTGCCGCCCTGTAGGGGCCGGACATGTCCGGCCCTCCGCGGAAAGGCAGGCTCGCACCTGCGAGAAGGCCACGGGCCGGGCATGCCCGGCCCCAACGAAGCAGCAACCCCGCTATCGGGCAATTGCGGCAAACCCGGCCCTCATCAGTCCGCTTTGCGGACAGCTTCCCCCTGCGCGGGGGAAGCCTTTGCATCGCACCCGTCCTCTTTTGGGCGGGTGCTTTTTCTGTGCATACAGTTGTAATCACTCCGTAAATATGGTATACTTTCTATAAGTATCACCATGCTGCTTACAAACAAAATTTACGAGGGGAACCTCTTTATGAGATATTCAAAACACCTTACCTACGCGGAACGTATGTTCCTGCGGGCGCGGCTGAACCGGGTGCGGCATATCACGCTCGACCCGGATGGGCCGGGCGTTGTGCGCATCCATCTTGTGCCCTGCCATAAGCCGGACCGCGAGACGCCGTTCACGGCCATTCTGAACGGGCAGGACATCCTGCCGCTCAACGTCAGCTGGGCCATTCTGCTGACCAACTTCATCGAGGCTTTAAAGCCCTACACCGGCAAGGAGATACGCCCGGAGGAGTGGAGCGCCATCAACGCGCAGGCCGTGGCTGCGACCCGCAAAATTTACCGCAAGACCGAGTACGCGCAGATCGAGAGCGACCTGAAAACGCTTGTGGACTGCCTGTGCACGATTGCCCGCGGCGGGGAGCCGCCGCTCTCGATTGAACCGGTCAGTCTGGCCGATTATGCACCGCGGATGGCCGCGCCCCACCGCATGGACCTGATGGTCAGCTCGATGGTCAAGGACGGCGCGTGGCACTGCAACCAGAAATGCCTGCACTGCTACGCCGCCAACCAGCCGCTTTCCGCCGTGCCGGAGTTGGACACCGACCAGTGGCTGGCCGTCATTGAAAAATGCCGCAACGCCGGCATTCCGCAGCTGACCTTTACGGGCGGCGAACCGACGCTGCGTCACGATCTGGTCAAGCTCGTGCAGGCGGCACAGTGGTTTGTCACCCGCCTGAACACCAATGGCCGGATGCTGACCAGCATGATGTGCAAGGACCTGCACGCCGCCAGCCTGGACGCGGTGCAGATCACGTTCTACTCCGCCGATGCCGACATCCACAACGCGCTGGTCGGCGTGGACGGCTACACCGACACGGTGAACGGCATCAAAAATGCGCTGGCTGCGGACCTGAACGTCAGCCTGAACACACCGCTTTGCAGCCTGAACAGGGACTACCTGTCGGTGGTCAGATTCGCGCATGAGCTGGGTGTCCGCTACCTGACTTGCAGCGGGCTGATCCCCGCGGGCAATGCCGAGAGCGACGCCAGCCGCGCCGTGCGCCTGACTCCCGCCGAGCTGGAGGATGTACTGCGCCCCGCCATGGAGTACGCCGCCGCAAACGGCATGGAAATCAACTTTACAAGCCCCGGCTGGCTGCCCGAGGAGACGCTGCGCACGCTGGGCTTTACCCAGATTCCCAGTTGCGGCGCCTGTCTGTCCAACATGGCCGTGGCGCCGGACGGCACGGTACTGCCCTGCCAGAGCTGGCTGACCGGCAAGGGACTGGGCAATATGCTGCGCACCCCCTGGCCGCGCATCTGGCACAGCGGTGCCTGCCGCGCCATCCGCGGCGAGAGCGCCAAAATGGAGCGCCGCTGCCAGCTGGGGGCTACCCCTATGCAGGAGGGCTGCTGATGAAGATGAACTTTCTGCGCCGGTTGGCGCTTTTGTGCGCGGTGCTGACCTGCGGTATGCTGCTGGCCCTGCCCGCCGCTGCCGCGGAGGCTGATGCCCCCTACGCCGAGGACGGCGACATGGACTACATCCGCAGCTATGTTGTGACCGTTGACCCGCGGGAGGACGGCTCCGTAGACATCACCTACGACATCGACTGGCAGGTCATCGACGGCGATAAGACCGATTATTTGAGCTGGGTCAAGATCGGCCTGGCCAATTCCAGCGTGGACGAGCTGACCCCGCTGACTGATACGATCTCTGATTTACAGTACACGAGCGACGGCGGCAGCTACGCCAAAGTCGTGTTCCGTCACCGTTACTACGCGCCCGATGTGGCCGCCGCCAACGGCGGGGAGAGCAGCGTACACTTTGCATTCAGCGTGCACCAGAGCCATTTGTTCACAAAAAACGATGACGGTACGGCAAACTTTGCGTTTACACCCGGCTGGTTCGACGACCTGAGCGTTGAAAATATGCAGGTGCGCTGGCACAATTACGACGGTTTTGTCGCCGATAACACCGGCGTGGACGGCGATTACCTGACCTGGGATTTCGGCGCGATGGGCCACGGCCAGCAGGCCATGGTGCATGTGACGGTGCCTGTCACGAACGCCGCGGCGTTTGACCCCGGCGCAGCCATGACCACCGACGACTACGACAGCGGCGAGGACCTGGACGAGATCATCGGGGTGCTGGCAACGGTGATCGTCATCCTGCTGGCAATTGCCGTCATCATCATTGCGATAGCCTCCCAGTCCCCGGAGTGGGGCGGCGGCTTCGGCAGCGGGATCGACCCCGACGACTGGTTCTGGTACACGAACGGCGTTCACACGATCCGCTGCGCCCGCTCCGCACCCCCGCCCAGCGGCTACCACCGCACGGACCCGCCGCCGGAGTTCAGGGCGGGCGGCGGTAAGACCCGCGGCGGCGGTGTGAGCCGCCACCACAGCAACCATTCCGGCTGTGCCAGCAGCTGTGCCTGCGCGTGTGCGTCCAGCTGCGCGTGTGCCTGCGCCTGTGCAGGCGGCGGGCGCGCCGGGTGCAGTGTCAAGGATTTTTACACCGTGAAACTCCCTAAAAAATCTGTAGGGGCCGATGCTTGCATCGGCCCGGAAACCGAGGATAAACGATGAGCCTGGAAGACCAATACGATGCCTGGGTCCGCGGCCTGATGGGCGGCGGCGGGTACGCCGCGACCCCGAAGCAGGCTGAGGACGCCAATGACGCCGTGCAGCAGATGCAGGCCCAGCTGGACGCTCTGACCGAGGCCCAGAAGCGCCAGACTGCCGCGGGCAGCGCACTGAACGCCGTGCAGAAGGCAGGGGCCGCCACGGCGGAGAGCGTGCGCAGGATGAGCAGCGAGCTGACGAAGTCGCTCAAGCAGGACGGTCTGCTGGGCGGCACCGTAGCTGCGCCCTCCCCTGCCCCGGCTGTGCCCGCCAAGGCGGATTTTGCCGGAGTGACCGAAAAGATCAAGGCCCAGGTGCTGGGGCAGGATGCCTTTGTCTCGGCGCTGGTCAAGGCGTTCCGCCGCCCGTTTGTGCTGGGCACGGCGGACGACACCGCCCACGCCCGCAGCGTGATGCTGCTCTGCGGCCCCAACGGCACGGGCCGCCACTATGCGCTGCAATGCGTGGTGGACGAGCTGGCCGCCCGCGGTGTGCTGCACAGCGCCGCCGTGGAGACGCTGGATCTGGCGCTCTACCCCGGCCCCGCGCAGGAGAAGCTGTTTTTGCAGGATCTTTACGCGGCGCTGCAGTCCGACGCCGAGGTGCTGACCTTTGAGCATTACGAGAGCTGTGCCGCCAACTACCTGAATATGCTGGCGACGCTGGCGATGGACGGCACGCTGGCATTGTCGAGCCGGTACGTTTTGCAGCGCGGCATCCTCGTGGATGTCGGCACGGCGCTGGCTCCCGGTGCCATCGGCGAGCTGCAGGCCGGCGGCAAGTATTTTGTGTTCTACTCCAACAAGGGCGAGACCGCGCTGGCCGACCACTTTGGGGCAAAGTTTGTGGACGCCGTTGCGGGCGACATCTGCCGCACCGATGCGTTCACCCCCGAGGCGCTGGCCGCCGTGGCCGCGCGGGAACTGAATTATCTGGCCCAGCGCACCCGCAGGCAGTGCGGACTGGCGCTGACCATGGGCGCAGATGTGCGCGATCTGCTGGCGTCGCAGTACGGCAAGACCAGCGGTATGCAGGCTATGCGCGACTACTGCGAGACAGTCTACCGCGCGATTGCCGAGTACGTGCTGGATGCTGACGAGACGCCCGCCGACGGCACGCCCGCCGCGCTGACGGCGGAGAACGGCAGGCTGTGCATGGCCGTGAACGGCGGCGACTCCTTTGACCTGCTGGCGCTGCTGCCCCAGCAGTACCGCGGCGATGTGGACGCGGTGGAGGCTGAGCTGGACGGCATCATCGGTCTGGATGAAATCAAGAGCTATGTGCGTGACATCGCCAAAAACGTGCAGGCCCAGCAGCGCCGCAAGGCTCAGGGCCTGAAGGTCGCCGAGGTCAACATGCACATGATCTTTACCGGAAACCCCGGCACCGGCAAGACGACGATTGCCCGCATACTGGCCAAGTACCTGAAGGCCATCGGCGCACTGCGCGGCGGCCAGCTCGTGGAGGTCACCCGCGCCGATCTGGTGGGCCGCTATGTCGGCCACACGGCCCCGCTGACGAACTCGGTCATCCAGAGCGCGCTGGGCGGTGTGCTGTTCATTGACGAGGCCTACGCCCTCTACCGCGGCGGTGAGGACAGCTTCGGCCTTGAGGCAATTGACACGCTGGTCAAGGGAATCGAAGACCACCGCGACGACCTCGTCGTGATTCTGGCGGGCTACACGAAGGAGATGCAGCTGTTTTTGAGCGCGAACTCCGGCCTGGCCAGCCGTTTCCCGAATCAGATCGAGTTCCCGGACTACACGGGCGCGGAGCTGTATAAGATTCTGTGCTCGATTGCAAGATCCAAGGGCTACACGCTGGACGCTGCCTGTGAGCTGCCGCTGGTCACCTACTTTGACCGCAAGCAGGCCGAGGACGCCGCCACGAACGGCAACGGACGCATGGCCCGCAACACGCTGGAAAAGGCCATTCTGAACCAGTCCAAGCGGCTTGTTGCCGACCCGGACGCAAGCCTGGAGCTGCTGGTAGTTGGGGATTTTGAGCTGGAGTAAAGGTTGAGCTGTAGGGGCCTGGCATGCCCGGCCCGCAACTTTGCCGTCGCTGCCCATTTAGCAGTTCCTCTGCGGGGCGTCGAGGACGCAGCCCCCTACGGTGGCAACCCGTGGACTTTCCTGTGGCCGCAAGCGCTCACGGCGGCCAGAAGGCTGCCCGCCCTACGTCCTGCCCGCAAACAACTGGATAAACCAAAAAGAGACCGCCTGTTTCAGACGGTCTCTTTACTTTTTGTCGTTTTATCGTGCCGTATAATCCGAATCAAGGTCAGACAGAATCCGCTCGCTGCTCTCGCGGGTGTCCGTCATGCGGACGGCGTTGCGCAGGGGCAGAACGGAGCGCGGCGTGACGGAGAGCTCGTCCACGCCGAAGGCGAGGAAGGTCTCGGTCAGGGTCAGGTCTGCGCCCAGCTCACCGCAGATGCCGACCCAGATGTCGTTCTTGTGGGCGTTCTCGGTCACAAGGCGGATCAGGCGCAGCACCGCGGGGTGATGCGGGTCGTAGAAGCGGCCCAGGTCGTTGTTCTGACGGTCACAGGCCAGCGTGTACTGGGTCAGATCGTTCGTGCCGATGCTGAAGAAGTCGACCTCCTTTGCCAGACGGTCACTGTTGATGGCCGCGGCGGGCGTCTCGATCATAATGCCGATCTGCACATCCTCGCTGTAGGGGATACCCTCGTTTTTCAGCTCGCGGCGAACCTCCTCGCACATGCGCTTGGCCTCACGGACCTCCCAGACGGAGGTGACCATCGGGAACATAATGCCCAGCTTGCCGAATGCGGACGCGCGGAACAGGGCGCGCAGCTGGGTCTTGAAGATTTCGGGCCGGGTCAGGCAGATGCGCAGCGCGCGCATGCCCATGGCGGGGTTATCCTCCTTGGGCAGGTCAAAGTAGCCGATCTGCTTGTCCGCGCCGATGTCCAGCGTGCGGATGATGACCTCTTTGCCGTCCATGTCAGACAGCACCTGCTTGTAGGCTTCAAACTGCTGATCCTCGGTGGGATAGTCCGTCGTGTTCAGGTAGAGGAACTCGGAGCGGAACAAGCCGATGCCGCCGCCGTCGTTGACCTGCACGGCATGCACATCCTCCGGCGAGCCGATGTTGCAGTAGATGCGGATGGTCTTGCCGTCCTTCGTTACGTTGGCCTGGCCTTTGAGCGTTTCCAGCAGGCGCTGCAGGCGCAGCTGCTCGTCGCGCTTTTTCAGCAGGCGGTCACGGGTGTCGTCGTCGGGGTCGATGACCAGCGCACCGGTGCTGCCGTCCGCGATGGCGGCGCGGCCCTCCAGCTCGGGCTTGAGCGCGTCGCCCATGCCGACGATGGCGGGAATGCCCAGCGTGCGGGCCAGAATGGCCGTGTGGCTCGAACCGGAGCCGCCCGCCGTGATGAAGCCCAGGACCTTGGACTTGTCCAGCTGGATCGTCTCGGACGGGGCCAGGTCGTCAGCGCAGAGCAGCACCGGCACATCGGACGCAATGCCGCCCTGCACGATGCCGCACAGGATGCCCAGAATGCGCTGGCTGACATCCTTGACGTCGGCGGCGCGGGCCTGCATATAGGCGTCGTCCATCGAGGCAAACATCTCGGCAAACTGCTCTGACGTGTCGGAGACGGCGGCCTCGGCGTTCATTTTCTGGTTGACGATGCGATCCTCAATGGCCTCCTCGAAGTCGAGGTCCTCGGCCATCATCTGGTGGGTCTCAAACAGCATGGCGGCTTCGTCGCCGGCCTCCTTGCGGGCCTGCTCGGCCAGCACGCCCAGCTGCTCGATTGCGCCGGTCTGCGCACCCTTGAAGCGGTGCCACTCGGCGTCGGTATCCTCCACCGTGTAGCGCTTGATCTCCGCCGTGGCACGGCGGTAAAAGTAAAGCGGGCCAACGCCGACACCGGCGGAAACGCCCTTGCCTTGAATCGTGATCATTGGGGAGCCTCCTTCAAATCAAAACCGCGGCTGCCGTCTTGCTGCGGCGGCCGCGGCCGTACATGATGCCGGAATTACAGATGCTCGTTGAAGAACTTCTCCAGAGCGGGGGCGGCGGTGTCCTCGTCGGCACCCTCGATCTTGACGGTGACGGTGTCGCCGCACTTGATGCCCATGCCCATCAGAGCCATGAGACGGGTGGCGTCAACGGACTTGCCGTTCTTGTCAACAATGGTGACGGTGCTCTGGCAGGTCTTGGCCTCCTTGGCCAGCATGCCGGCGGGACGTGCGTGAATGCCAACGGGCTCTTTGATTGTATAGGTGAATTCTTTCATAGCTTTTTCCTCCCATAGATGCGGTGCGGTAGGGCGCAGCGCAAATAATTAAGCTGTTATTATAATAACATACTCTGCCGCCAACGTCAACGGAAAAAGCTCCAAAAACAAGCTGAATCTTTGGTTATTTTGAATAAAATATTGTGTGGAATGTGTACGATTCGTCCATAAATGGGTTGAATCATCATTTCCGGAGAAATTCCCGCAGTACATCCTCCGGGCGGGGCGTGTGCAGCGGGTAGCGTGCGCGCAGCGGTGCGGCGGCACCGTCCATGATGTAAGGCGTGCCGACAAGGTCAAGCATCGCCACATCGTTGTAGTTGTCGCCGAAGGCCATGACCTCGTCATGGGCGAAGCCCAGCACGCGGCAGAGCGACTCGACGCCGACTCCCTTGTTGGCGGTGGTCGTGTCGATCCAGTACGGGCCCGCCACGGCGCAGTTGGCCTGCTGCCAGCGCGGCACAAAGCGGTCCGCGTACTTTTCCACGCCCTCATGCAGGTAGACCGACACCTTGACGATCTCCTCGGGGATCTCGGACGGGTCGGAGATGACCTTGTAACGGTTGCCGATAAATTGGATGCGGTCCAGCATACCGAGGCCGCGCTCCATCAGATAGGCGCAGTTCTGGCCCGAGAGCATGACCTCGCCCTGGCCGTCGCTGCGGTCCCACAGGTCGTGGGCGATTTCCTCCGCCAGTGCGCGGGGCATCGGGTTTTCGGCGATGCAGTGCTCGTCCTTGAACAGCACGCCGCCGTTCTCACACAGGAAAACACAGCAGTCGGCCACCGGCGCAAACAGCAGGCGCAGGCTGGTGTACTGCCGCCCGGATGCCGGGCAGAACAGGATGCCGCGGTCATGCAGGGCGCGGATCTGGTCGAAAATTTCGCCCTCCAGCTTTTTGCGGCCATATTGCAGCAGCGTACCGTCAATGTCGCTGCAGATCATTTTGATTGCCATAATACAACTCCTTTGTGGTTACGGGAATATTGTAGCACATTTGGCAGGGTGTTTGCAATTTTGTTTGGGCGCGTTATAATAAATTCGTAAGGGTGAGCAGTGCTTGCCCGCGGAACCTGACGGTGGCCGTGAACGGCCCGGGTCGTCGAGGACGCCGACCCCCTACAACGTGCGGAAATGCGCGAAAAGAACGGAGATGTAATAGTATGGCTTTCATCACAATAAACCACCATGCTCCTGCCGACAACGGCGCGGCGTTTGTGGCCGAAAACGCCACACTGGCGGGAAGCGTGCGGCTTGAGAAAAACAGCAGCGTCTGGTACGGTGCGGTGCTGCGGGCGGACACCGGGCGCATTGCCATTGGGGAAAACTCCAACGTGCAGGACAACGCCGTGCTGCACACTGGCCCCGGGCTGGATGTGACGGTGGGGCGCGGAACGTCCGTCGGACACGGGGCCGTTGTGCACGGCTGCACGGTGGGCGACGGCTGCCTGATTGGGATGCACGCGACGATTTTGAACGGCGCGGTCATCGGGGATGGCTGCCTGATCGCCGCGGGGGCGCTTGTGCCAGAGAACATGCGGGTGCCCGCGGGGAGCCTTGTCATCGGCGTGCCCGGCAAGGTCGTGCGGCCCGTCAGCGCGGCACAGGCTGCCGCCATCAAGGCAAATGAAGAAGAATATTTGGAATTGGCGAGGACGCACGCAGAGGCAAAATAACCGCGGTATGCGATTTTGCCGGAGACGTAGGGCGGGGTACCCACACCCCGTCGCGGAGGGGTCAAGACCCCTCCCTACAGTGTGAACCGTTAAAGGGGCGTGTAAGGCAAACGGGCGGTTAAGGCAAGGCCGCGGGCGGCATATATGCCGCCCCTACAGGGCAACAAAAAAGTGCTGCAATCCATTGCGGAAAGCAGCACTTTTTTATTTTGGAATTTACTTCAGCACCGCGCCCAGATTGGCGCTGGTGACCAACCTTGCGTACCGTGCCAGCCAGCCGGTCTTGATGTTCGGCTCGGGCTGGACGTAGGCGGCCTTGCGGGCGGCAAGCTCGTCGCCGCTGACGGCCAGGTGGATGGACGCATTCGGAATGTCGATCTCGATGGTGTCCCCTTCCCTGACCAGACCGATGGGGCCGCCGGAGGCTGCCTCGGGGCTGACGTGGCCGATGGCCGCGCCGCGGGACGCACCGGAGAAGCGGCCATCCGTGATGAGTGCCACCGTGGTATCCAGCTTCATGCCCGCCAGTGCGCTGGTGGGGTTGAGCATCTCGCGCATACCGGGGCCGCCCTTGGGGCCCTCGTAGCGGATGACCACTACGTCGCCGGGGTGGATGTCACCTGCGTAGATAGCCGCAATGGCGGTGTCCTCGCTGTCAAAGACGCGCGCGGGGCCGCTGTGGACCTGCATTTCGGGCGCAACGGCGCTGCGCTTGACGACACAGCCGTCCGGCGCAATGTTGCCCCACAGAATCTGCAGACCGCCGGTCTGACTGTACGGGTTGTCGATGGAGCGGATCGCCTTGTCGTTGAGAATCTTCGCACCGCGGATGTTCTCTCCCAGCGTTTTGCCGGTGACGGTGGGAACATTGAGGTCGAGCAGGTTCTTCTTCGCCAGCTCAGCCTGCACCGCCGGGATGCCGCCCGCCTCATACAGGTCGGGCATGTGGGTGGGGCCGGCGGGGGCCAGATGGCAGAGATTCGGCGTTCTGGCGGAAATCTCGTTAAAGAGCTTCAGGTCAATCGGGCAGCCCGCCTCCTGCGCAATCGCCAGCAGGTGCAGCACCGTGTTGGTGGAGCAGCCCAGCGCCATGTCGCAGGTCAGGGCGTTGCGGATGGAGCGCTCGTTGATGATCTGGCGCGCGGTCACGCCGCGGCTGACCAGGTCCATGATGGCCATACCGGCGTGCTTGGCCAGCTGCAGGCGCTTGGCGTAGACGGCGGGAATCGTGCCGTTGCCGGGCAACGCGATGCCGATGGCCTCGCACAGGCAG
>ENA-ORUI01002482-ORUI01002482.1-human-gut-metagenome-genome-assembly--contig:-NODE-2482-length-15269-cov-2.998291_pt1 | contig 15269 bp, 8 predicted proteins | sample MGYA00242078_ERZ509205 | MGnify/ENA primary metagenome ERZ509205 (study PRJEB26280, sample SAMEA2338828) | human gut metagenome | biome: human gut; feature: human-associated habitat; material: faeces... | reverse complement strand
TCCAGCCTGATGGATCTGCTTGCCGTGCTGAACGACGGGGAAATTGCGGACAACGGCAGGGTGGCCTTTCCGCAAGGAACGCGGAAGGAATGGGAAACCGTTTTGAGCGGTTTCAAGGCCGGGGCAAGAAATGAGGCGGATATGGAATGCTTCCGGAAAATCAAGGAGCTGGTGATGCCGAAAGACCTGGGGGTGATCGGAATTTACCGGGCCTCCCAGCATACGCCCAGCCCGGATCTTTTCATTCCGCTGGTCATCGGCCAGGAATTGCTGGGTTATGAGGATGACGTGGTGCAGGCCGTGGCCCTGCGCGTGGAAGACCCTTACCATGTGGAAACGATGCTGGCCCCCGTGATGCAGGCGCTGGAAAAGGAGAAGCCTTCTTCCGCATGGACGCTGGAAACCTGGCATGACCGCTTTAACGCGTGGTTTGAACTGATGCAGAAGGAGCGCATGATGATGAGCTTTGTCCTGTCCTTCATCTCCCTGATTTCCGCTTTTTGCATCATGGCGGTGATGTTTACCGTTTCCATCCAGAGGAAAAAGGAAATCGCCGTGATGAAGGCTTTGGGAGCCACGCCGTTCCAGGTGGTGCGCGTTTTCCTGTGGCAGGGCGTCATCATCGGTTTTGTGGGAGCTCTCCTGGGTGTAGGGCTGGGGCTTCTGGTGCTGGAATACCGCATGCAGATTCAGGGTTTTCTTGCGGGAATAGGCTTTGACCCGTTCCCTGTGGCCTTCCACGGCACGGCGAATATCCCGGTGGTGATTGACTGGGCGGAGCTGGCATGGCAGGCGGTGAAAGCTTTTGTCATGGTCGTGGTGGCATCCATCATTCCTGCCCTGATCACGGCGCGCCAGGATCCGGCCCGCTCCCTGCGCAGTATGTAACAGGAATCGCCTATGGATATTTACTGGATTCAGGATCATGAACAGAAAGGGCCTCTGCCGGAAGTGGAGGTCATTTCCATGTTGGAGGCGGGCCTCATTCTGGAAAACGCCCGGGCGTGGCATGCCGGATGCCCGGAGTGGGTATGCATCCGTGACCTTCCGGCATTGAAAGGAGCAGGTGCCGTCAGCAGAGAAGAAGGGGAACGGCGGAACGGGAGGGAAGAGAGGCTGGAAAACGCAGGGGTAGAAGATGTCCCGGCGCTTTCCGCAGATGCAGATTGCCTGCCGGAAGAAGGAGGGGAGGACGCGGAGGAGGGAGTGCCGCTGGTGGTTCCGTATGCGTACGTCCGTTTTCTTGGCAGAATGGCTGATGTAATGATGCACATGACGCTGTACCTGACTGTGCTCAGGGTATTCGGCGCTGCTTTCAATCCCGGTTTTCTTCCTGGTTCCTATGAAGCTCTGCTTTACCTCTGCCTCCCGATGATTCTCATGGAAACTGCATTTCTTGGGACATTGGGCACAACCCCGGGAAAAGCCATGCTGGGCGTTTCCGTCAGGGACTACCGGGGAAGACGCCTTTCTTTCCCCATGGCATTCCGGCGCTCCCTGTTCGTCATGGTGCTTGGTCTGGGGTGTTTTGCTCCTTCCCTGATGCTGCTGGCCCTGTTTTTTTCCTGGTGGTGGGTGCGCCGTTTCGATTTTACTCCCTGGGACAGGAAGCTGGGGACTACGGATGTGCTGAACGGTTCCCTCACGTTCCGCAAAGTGGTGATGACGTTGGTGCTGATCATTCTGTGCCTTCAACTCATCTACGTTCTGCTGATTCCCTGGCTGCCTGAGATGGAGGCTTATGCGGCCGCTTCCGGCCAAATGTGATAAAAAGACGGCCCTGCGGGGTTTAGGCTTTTAATCACCTGAATTTGTTTCATACTTGTTTCAGCCATGCCAGAAATACACCCAACGGCAGTAGTGCATCCTGCTGCAGAGATCGCGGATGATGTTAAAATCGGTCCCTTTTGCGTTGTCGGGGAACATGTCAAACTGGGGCCCGGTTGCGTGCTGCACAGCCATGTGGTTATAGACGGTCCTTCTTCCTTCGGCAGCGGCAACGAATTTTTCCCGTTTTCCGTCATCGGCCTGAAAAGCCAGGATTTGAAATACAAGGGAGAGCCGACTTATCTGGAAGTGGGGGATAACAACGTCTTCCGTGAAAACGCCACCATCAACCGGGCTACGGACATTGGCGGCGCGACGCGGATAGGGAATAACAACCTTTTCCTGGTTTCCTGCCATGCCGGGCACGATTGCCAGATCGGCAATCATGTGATTTTCTCCGGGTTCGCTACCGCCGCCGGCCATGTTACGGTGGGGGATTACGCCATCCTGGCGGGATGTTGCGCCGTACACCAGTTTGTGAGCATCGGGGAACATGCCATGGTGGGAGCAATGGCCCGCGTGAGCCAGGATGTCCTGCCGTACACGATCGTGGAGGGCCACCCGGCCGTAACGCGTTCCGTTAACTCCATCGGCATGCAGAGGCGCGGCTTTTCCGAAGAAGACCTGAAAGCCGTGCGCATGTGCTATAAAAAGCTTTTCGTCAATAAAAAGTTGACCGTTCATGAAGCTCTGGAGGAACTGCGGCATTCGGGGTATGCGGAAAATGCCTGCCTGAGGAGAATCATCCAATTCGTGGAAACTTCCGAACGGGGGTTCTGCCATTGAATCCATGAAAACGGGTTTTGTTTTTGACCTGGACGGGACGCTGGTGGACTCCATTCCCGGTATCGCCCGCGGCCTGAACCTGGCCTTGAAAGCGCTGGGGTATCCGGAGCATTCCGTGGACGCCATCCGGGAAATGGTGGGCAAGGGGGCCCGGGAGCTTTGCCTGGCTTCCCTGAAAGGCTATTTCAACGGAAACGTGCCGGAGGAAGCTTTTGAAGCGGTGCACCGGGGATTCATGCGTGAATACCCGCACACCTGGCAGGAGGGCACGGTTCCGTACCCCGGCATCCGGGAAATGCTGTTGTCCCTGGCCGGAGAAGGCCATCCTCTGGGCGTTTTATCCAACAAGCCCCATGCGGTTACGGTGCCGCTGGTGCGCCATATCCTGCCTGAAATTCCCTTCCGGGAGGTGATGGGTTTTTCCGAACGCTTTCCGCGCAAGCCGGAACCTGACTCCCTGCTGTCCATCGTCCGTTCCTGGGGCAGGGAGCCGGCGCAGGTGTGCATGGTGGGGGACTCCGCCCATGACGGCAACACGGCCGTGAACGCCGGAACACGGCTTATTCTGGTGGGGTGGGGCTACAGTTCCCGTTCCGCTCTGGATGCCTTCCGGGTGCCGGTGTGCGCCGCCGCGGGGGAATTATCTGCCCGGCTGCATGATGAAAGCAGCCTGCCGTTTCCCGTTGCCGCGCATAGGAATTGTTGAAAATTCCGGGAAGTGCAGGGCCGTCGGAGGCTGAATTCCTCTACATCTCCAAGATGCTTTCAAGCGCAGGAAAGCGTTTGCGGGGGATGCCTTAGAGCTGTATTTTCCCGGCTCGGAAATGGGAGGAAGGGAAAAAGACGTATTGTTGCCGCTCTTTCAGGACGTAGTATCCGGAACATCCGCAGATTTGGCCTGTTCGGTAATGTCTTCCAGGGAGCGGGGAAGTTCCTTCGTGGAGGTGACGCCCAGATTTTTCAACTTCTGGGCCCGGGGGATGAACCGGTGTTCAAAAGAGGAAACGGTTTTGTTGTACTGGGCTACCGCCTGATTCAGGCTCTTGCCCAGAGAGGAAAAATGACCGGAAAGGATAGAGCAGGTATTGTACAGGTCCGCTCCCGCTTCCGAAATTTTCTTGGCATTATCCGCCAGCTGCTCCTGCTTCCATCCGTAAGCGACGGCTTTCAGCAGGGCAATCAGGGTGGATGGGGTGGAAAGAATGACTTTATTCTCCGCGCCGAATTCAATCAGGGAGGGGTCTGCTTCCAGAGCCGCCTGGAAAAAGGATTCCCCGGGCAGGAACATAATGACGAATTCGGGGCATGGGGAAAACTGGGCAAAGTAATTCTTGGCGCTTAATTGCTGCAAATGCCTCTTGACGTCCGCGGCATGGCGGGCCATCCACTGGCTGCGCTCTTCCGGATTCTCCGTCTGCCCGGCATTCAGGTAGGATGCCATGGGCGCTTTCGCGTCAATGATGATGGAACGGCCTCCAGGAAGGTGAATGACCATGTCCGGCCGCACCCGTTCCTCCTCCCTGGAACGGGTTTCCTGAGTCGTGAAATCGCAGTACTCCACCATTCCCGCCAGTTCCACCACGCGGCGCAGTTGGAGCTCTCCCCATTGGCCGCGAACGCTGTTGTGGTGCAGAGCCTGGGAAAGCCTGGCGGTTTCATTTTTCAGGGCTTCATTGCCGGAAAGGATATAGCGGATTTGCGTTTTCAGGTCCGTATAGGCACCCACGCGTTCCTTTTCCATCTCTCCCAGCCGGGACTGGACCAGTTTCAGGGATTCGCTCACCGGCTTCAGCATGGACTCGATGGCCTGTTTGCGGGAATCCAGGTCATGGTTGGCCTGCTGGCGCTGGCTTTGCAGCCGCGTTTCCGCCAGGTTCAGAAACTGTTTCTCCGAGTTCCGGAGAACTTCCGCGCTGATGCCGGCGAAGGAATCTTTCAGCACCTCTTCCGCCCGGCGGAGCATCTGGGTTCTGTCCTCCGCCCGTTCCTGCCAGGAGCGGGATTCCGCTTCGAGGCGGACGGAGCGGTCCCGGTACCGCAGCAGCAGAACCAGCAGCGCCACGCAGGCGATCAGCAGCAAAAAGGCCAGGAACCAGGGAAAAAATGGGGAAATCATAAGGAAAAATAAGCAATCAGATGGGGGTGGCGTAGGGGATGCCGTCCGTTTCTTCCACGGGTTCGGCCAGGGGGATGTTATCGTCGCTGCCGTCCAGCGGTTCCGCATAGGGAATGCTCTCTTCCGAATCCGGTTCCGCCATGGGAATATGCTGTTCACACATGTTGGCGGGGGCCTGGTAGCCTGCGGAGGTTTCAAAATACGCAGTCTTGGCGTACTGGCAGCCGGAATGGGCCAGTTGATTGGATTCCCGGCAGACGAGTACGGCCTGCCCTTCCGAACCGGGACGCGTACGGATGGCGTTGGCGGGATAGCCTTCCTTCTGGGCGGCAAGCATAATGTCCACCCAGACGGGCAGGGCCAGGGTGCCTCCGTAGCCTTTTTCCAGAATTTTGGTGGAGGAATCAAACCCCACCCAGACACTGCAGGTGAGGTTGGACGTATATCCGGCGAACCATGCGTTCGTATAATTATTCGTGGTTCCGGTTTTGCCGCCGCAGGGGGATTTAAAGCCCAGCGTGGTAATTTTGCCTGCCGTGCCTCCGGGCTTGCAGACCTGCTGGAGGATGGAAGAGGTAATGTTCGCCGCCCGCTGGGAATAGACGGTGCGCTTGCTCTTGGTGATGGCGAAGCGCGGCTGGCCCTGGGAATCCGTAATATGGTCAATGATGTACGGCGTGGGGCGTACGCCCCCGTTGGCAAAAACGCTGTAGGCGCTGGCAATGTCCAGAGGGGACGCTTCCCACGTGCCCAGATAAAGGGCCGGGGTGCGGGAAATATTTCCGTGAAAGCCCGCCAGTTGTGCGGATTGAATGACATTGGACAAACCGGCGCGGTTGCCGATGCGCACGGACATGGTGTTGCGGGAAAGGATGAGGCCGAAGGAGGCCGGCTTCATGCCCCGGTACGTTCCGTCCGAATTGCGGGGGGACCAGTTGGCGGCTCCGCGTATTTCCCCGTAGGCAATCCTGTCATCCGAAATGCGGGTATCCGCAGAATTGCCCTGCTGGAAAAACGTGGCGTAAATGAAAGGTTTGAACAGGGAGCCGGTCTGCCGCCTGGACTGAATGGCGCGGTTCAGCTTGGATTCTTCCGCGTCCCGGCCGCCGACGACGGCCAGAAGAGCCCCCGTGGCATTGTCCATGACTACGGCGGCGGATTGGATGTAATTGGGCATCGGCGGCTGCGTCTTTTCCTTCTGTTCCGCAGGGAGCGCCTTCCAGGCGGCCAGGGAGGCCTCATATTCCGCCTTGGTGGTCAGCTTGTTTTTCAAAATTCCCCTCTTCTCCCGCCTGGCCTGCAGGGAAGCCAGGTGCTTCTTGAAATCCTTGCGGGCTTCCAGCGCGTCCATGTGCTTATTGATGGCGTCCAGCGTGGCGTTCTGCAGATCAAGGTCCAATGTGGTATGCACCACCAGCCCTCCCAGGCGGATGTCTTCTTCCTCCAGAATGGCGTCCAGCTCCCGGCGCACGAGACCCATGGCGTAATTTTCCTCAGACCGGGACTGGGGCGTCCGGGTGGCGATAGGCTCCGCCAGGGCCGCCTGATACTGCACTTCCGTAATCTTGCCTTCGTTTTTCAGCAGGCCAAGGACAATATCGCGCACTTTTTTTGCTTCCTCCGGATGTTTGATGGGGGAAAAATCATTTGGGCCGTAAATAATGCCGGCCAGGGTGGCGCATTCCGCCAGGGATAAATCCCGGGGTTCCTTGTCGTAATATCCCCGCGCCGCCGCCGCTATCCCCAGGAAGGTGTGCCCCCAGAAAATACGGTTGATGTAAGTCTCCAGAATTTCGTCCTTCGTATAAGTGGCTTCAATGCGTTTCGCCAGGGCCACTTCCGTCAGTTTGGAATGCAGGTTGCGCTCCCGGTGGTTATATGTAATTTTAGCAAGCTGCATCGTCAGGGTGGAAGCCCCCTGCGTGGCTCTCTTGTGCTTGAGCACCTGCGCAAAGGCGCGGCCCACTCCTATCCAGTCCACGCCGCCATGGTCGTAAAAGCGGTTGTCTTCGCGCAGGAGCAGGGCATCAATAAAAACGGGAGGAACTTCCTGAAGGGATACCCGCTTGCGGTTTTCCCCGTGCAGGGTTCCGATGGTCCGGTTTTTACGGTCCAGAATCACCGTGCGTTCCGGGATGTTGCTCTTTACCTCGGAAATGTCATAGCGGTTGGAAATGGTGCCGTAAAGAAACACCAGGATGGCCCCGATCACAATGCCGACGAAGCAGCATCCCAGAAGGATGCGCAGGGGCCAGCAAATGAACCAGCGGATATTCCGCGTCAGGGAGCCGATGAAGCGGAACGGCATCAGCAGGACAAACAGCAGGGCTCCGAAAATCGTGAAGCGCGGCCTGCGCATGGTTCCTGCGCGTGCGGGACGGTTTTCTTCTTCTCTTTCCGGATTGTCTTCGTACTCTTCCTTCGGAGACGGGCGGGAGGCTCGTCGCTGGGGCGGCGTGTCATACCGGGAAGGACCGTTGCGGGAATTTCCCGTTCTGCGGGTAGGGCCGGGAATGACGGCCGGATCAGAATTTTCCTGCGGCAACCCGGGATAGGATGGACGGGGAAGGGGCCTTTTTTTGCGTTCTGTCTGGGAACGGGAAGACATTTCTCCATCTTGGATGCGTTCCCTCCAGGAGGCGGCATTTCGTTTCCTTGATTTGTCGTTTAAACCCATCCGTGAGCCGGACTTTATCATAAATAATCGAAATGGTCTAAGCAAAAGATGGGGCGCCATGTCGCAATCCATAGACAAAATTCTGCCGTTTTGAACGTTTATACAGTAGGGTATGTCCTATCATTCGATTATCGGTAATTTCATGATATCACTATTGAGAATGACGAGTTTTTGTTGCTTGGTCGTTGGGGGGCTTGTGTCCCTGCTGTCAGGGGGGGCGAGCCTTGCGGGGAATGTTTCTTCCATGGCGGATTTGCAGAAACATGTGCATGAGGTGGCCTCCAGGGTTACGGCTGCTACGGTGGCTCTGGTTTCCGACGGGGGAGAGACGGGCAGCGGCGTCATTGTCTCTCCGCGGGGCCTGATTTTGACGGCGGCCCACGTCGTGGGCGGCGATGAAATCATGCGTGTGGTCTTTGCCGACGGGCGCGTGGTAAAGGGACGGGTGCTGGGCGCCAACTTCACGCGGGATGCCGCCATGGTGCAAATCATGGACGGAGGCAACTATCCTCATGTGGAACTGGGGGAATCCGACGGTCTTCATGTGGGGGATTTTGTGGTGGCTCTGGGCCATTCCAAGGGATTTGACCCGGAACGCCGCGCGCCCATCCGCATGGGAAGATTGTGCACGGACGGAAAGCAGCGCTTCCTTATTTCGGAATGTACGCTGATTGGCGGAGATTCCGGCGGTCCCCTCTTTGACCTGTCCGGCAAGTTGGTTGGCATCCATTCCTCCATTGGCCCTATGTTGAAAATCAACAACCATGTCCCTGTTTCCGTTTTCAGGAGAGACTGGGACAAACTGCTCTCCGGCAGGCATTGGGGCCAGCTGGGCCTTCATCCCATGGCGGACCCCGAATCTCCTGTGCTCGGGTTTGCCATGATGGATGTGCTGGGCGTGGACGGCGTGGTGGTGGAAGACGTTGTGGTGAATTCTCCGGCGGATACCGCCGGCATCCAGCCGGGGGACGTCATTACCCACATGGACAGCCGGAGCCTGCGTTCCGTGCGGGATATGCTCCGTGAACTGGGCAGGCACCGTCCGGGGGAAACCGTTCCATTGGTGGTGGTGAGGAAAGGTACGGCTTACAAGGCGGATCTTACATTCGGCAGGCGCGGCGACCTGATGTCCGGCCTGAAATACCAGGAACAAACTCAAGGATTATGATGAAATATTTATGGGCGGCATTTGCGGCGGCTTCCGCGTATGCCCAGGAAATAGCTTCCCCGCTGCCTCCGGAGCAGATGATTGCCCCGGAGGACAAAAGTGTGCTGGACAGCCAGGCCAAGGAGATTTTCCGGGAATGGGACAAGGTGGCTGTTCCGGTGGGGCAGTCCGTAGTGGCTCTGGTTGCCGGCAATACCCAGGTGGCTTTGGGAACAGTGGTGGGGAAGGGAAAAGTCCTCACCAAGCTGAGCGATCTCCAGAAGGAACGGCGTCCGGTCATGCTGGTGGATTCTTCCGGGCGGGTTTATGACGCCAAGGTGCTCTTTGCCCTTCCGGAGCATGATCTGCTGATGATGGATGTGCCGGGGCTTCCCGCTCCTCCCATTGACCTGGATTCCTATGTGCAGGCGAAGGAAGGGGACGTGATTGCAGCCGTGTCGCCCACGGGGCATGTGAGCGACTTCGGAGTCGTTTCCGTGGCTCAGCGCAGCCTGCGGGCGGATGACCAGCCTTATCTCGGCATTGTTTCCGATCCCCGCTGGGACGGGGAGGGGGTCATGATAGGCGGCGTGGAAGCCGGAAGCGGCGCGCACCGCAGCGGATTGACGGCCGGCGATGTGCTGATGAAGCTGAATGGAAAGCCGGTGGATGGAATGTACTCCATCCGTGCCGCCATGGTCGGGGTGCGTCCCGGTGAGACGGTTCCCGTGGAAGTAAGGCGGCGGAACCAGGTGATAGAAGGAAAACTCCTCACGGGGCCCAGGCCCAGGGTGATGAAATTCCCGCAAAAGCGTCTCGACATGATGAACTCCATGGGCAACCGGATGAGCTTGAAAAGGGATGAATTCCCTTTGGTTATCCAGTCGGACATGACCTTGTTCCCGGAACGGGCTGGATGCCCGGTCATTGACGTCAACGGAAAATTTGTTGGGCTGGCTCTGAGCCGGGCCGGACGCACGGAGACCTATATCCTGCCTTCCTGGATATGCAGGGAACTGGTGGAAGGAGTGCTCCCGCAGGTTCAGCAATACCGGGCGGGACGCGGGGAAAACATTCCGGAGGCCCAGCCTGTGGATGATTCCTATGACGCCCGGCGTCTGGAGGAAAACCGGCGAAAGGTGGAGGATAAGATGAGCCGTCAGGGACTGGTGCCCAAAGTTTATTAAGCCTGCCCGGATGCCGGAAGGCGGCAGGTGAACTTTTTCGGCAAACCGCATGGCTTCGAGACCTCTTTCTCCGCCTGCCGCATTGGAGCCGCGGGAAACAGGGTGGACATTGTTCCCGTGCCGGAAAAATGTCCGGAGTGGTTTATTCCCTCAATCCATGGCGTCAGGAGAAGAAAAATAAAAAAACGGGCAGCAATGCCCGTTTTTCTGAATAATCCGGATATACTCCAGAGCAGCTTCCGGCTTCCCGGATATCGGAAGAAAATTTACTTGTCAGAGGAAGCCGCTCCCGGCCTTTCCTTGAAAATCATCAGTTCCGTCAAAACGACGGTGCGGCCGGTGGAATCCGGGGAAATAATCATAACCACTTTTCGTCCCGGGAAGGTCGTCAGCATCATGCCTCTGTCCTTCACCTTGACGACTTTGCCGTTCTTTAAACGGGTCATGTACGTCAAATTGGCGGGGGTGGTGCGGGAAATGTTGCTGTCTGTAGAGTTCTTGCCGAAAATGTAAGTGGATTTGCTGGGCAGTTCGATAGCGCTCTTTTCTCCCGAGGGAGGTTTGGGAAGTTCCAAAGTGAACGTGCGTCCGGTCAGGTTCTGGATGTAAACGCAGTTCAGCGGCAGTTCCGACTCATTAATAAAATCCAGCGTCAATTCCCCTTTGCTGTTTTTGCCGACCAGAGCCAGGGTTTTGGAGCCAAGATCGGGCGGCAGGGGCTTGCTGACGAGTTTATTGGTCGGCATGCCTTTCTGGTCCAGGCCCCCGAACAGGGTAATGATCTTGCTCTTGGGGTAAACGCTGCGGCGCCCCGGAAGGGCGGCGCGGATTTCCACTTTTTCCAGCCTTTTGGAATCAATAGGCATGTAAATGGGAGAAGGAAGAGACATGGGCTCCTTCAGAACGAACCGGATGCCGTTGACGGCGGCTGGCGGCAGGGACTTGTCCACGGTATCGGCCGCCGGAGCATTTGCTGCCGGTTGGGCCGGTTCCGGCCTGGAGGGGGTGCGGCTCTGTCCTTGGGCGAAGGAAATGCTTCCGAAAAGGCAGGTAAAGGCCAGGATGGGTAAAATACGCATATATTCTGGGTTCTGGGGAATGGAAAAAGTTTTGATACATTGCATAACCCTTTGGCGGATAACCGCACGGAGGAAATGCGGAAGGGCATGGGTATCGGCCCGCGCAGCGGAGCGCGATGGCAGGCCCCTGACGGGCTTTTATCCCTTGTGAAGTACATGAATGGGAGTAAATGTGCAAGCGAAAAATAGGGGATTAGGGGATAAAAATCCCTGAGGGGGGGCGCTCCCTGTCCAACGGGTGCGCCGGAACTCCTTCTCCCGGACACAAAAGCGCCGCTTTCCCGGAAAGGGAAAGCGGCGTGAAACGGAATGGAAACACGCTCCCTCCGCTACACTTCTTCGGGGGACAGCCAGCGGAAGGAAACGATGTTGAACTTTCTTCCAAACGCCTTGTTCACGGCGCTCAGCTCCGTATCCTCCAGCGCGCCGCTCTTCATGTTGACCTGCCGGGCCGGAGTTTCCGGGCTGTTCACCGGATCCACGTAGTTGATCCCCCTCTGCACCACCGCTTCGCACCACGCGCGCGACAGCACCACTCCTTCGCGGTTGGCCAGCTCTCCGTAGGCGCGCACCGTAAACGTATCGTCCCTCGTCGTCAGGATGTTGCCCAGCACCGCCAGCACGTCAGACTGGATCAGGTAGCCGGGGGCGGCCGTATACACCGATCCCCTGGCCGCGTCCTGGTTCGGGTAGCCTCCCTTGGGCGCGATCACCATGTCGGAAAGTTCGTCAAACGTGCTGTTGATGGAGCTCTCGTCAATAGCCGCCTGAAGCGCTCCCTTCACCCCCATTTCCCCGCTCTGCAGACGGCGGTTGACAAAGTCGGACATGTTCAGGAAGGGGCCTCTCTTTTTGACCTCCTTGACCATGTTCCGGGCCAGGGACCTGATCTGCGTGTCGCTCAGGGTTCTCAGGTCCGACCACGCCATAGCCTCCCCGTCCGGGATGCCCTGGGTCACCCCTATCGAACCATAGTCGTCCACGTGGGACTTGTCGCTGCTGGCCACTCCGAAACGGGAAAAGGACGTCTGGGAGTTGTTGAGCACGGAGGGCCTGCCGCTCCTGGAATAGAGAATCTTGCGCTTCTTGAGCCCCAGCAGGGTGGCTTCCCAGGCGCGCTGGGAGGTGGAGTTGACATTGAATCCTCCGGCGACGGTGAGGTACTTGGAGGCATGCTTGTAGCCTTCGTCCGTTCTGGCGAGTTCTTCGACGACAGCTTCCGAGGGTTTGCCCTGAAGGTCGGGCATGAAGCGGCGGTTGGCGATGCCTGAAGCCCTGTTGGATGAGGCGTCCGTAGAGAAAGCCTGCTGAAGCACGGTTTTAAGTTCTTCCCTGCCCGTGCCCCCAAGGCTGGAAGGACGGGCGGCCAGGGAGGAGGCGAACCAGGAGTCCCAGAGGGCGTCGTTGATCATCAGGCCGTGGTCCCAGAAGTCCCCCAGGGCGGCGTCCCCCATGATTTCGTTGTGGGAGAAAACCTTGTCGGCAGGAAGCATGGGATCGGCAAAAGCATTGCCGATGCCTACGCCCGGCACGCCGGACTGGTAGGCGAAGCGTTTGGCGATAGCCGCCCTGGAGTCGCTCCTGTACCATCCCGGGGTGAGGCGGCATCCGGCAAAGCCGGCCAGGCTGGAGGGCTGCTGGAAGGGAAGCTCCGCGGCGACAATCTTGTTGACCTGCTCGGCTCCCGGCCCTCCGAAGGGGGAGAGCCTGGTGCCGTCATTGGAGAGGATGTTGGAGATGGTAATCGGGAAGAAATCACTGTTGGCGTTCTTGACTTCAAACTGGTACGGGCTGTAGAGGCGCCCCAGTTCGGAGGCGGTGGGCATCTGGCCTCCCCAGAAAAGGGGGCTGGAGTGCTGCCATGTCTTGGCCCGGTAGTCCTTGCCCTCCGGATAGGCTCCAATCACGGGGGGCTTGCCCCATTTTACCGATACTCCATAGTAGGCGACAAACGTGGAGTCCAAAGAGGGCGTGCCGTATTCGCCCGCTTTTTTAGCTTCTTCATTGGTCCCTTCGTTGCGTTCCCACATTTCTGCGGGAAGTTTAATTTGGTCAACAAGAGGTTTTTCCCAAGCACCCCAGTTCAGGTTGAGGATGGCCGGCATGGTCTTGGAGAAAATTTCTATTTCCGCCGTGCTTTTCCCATTCAGGGAAGAGGAACTGTTCATTTTGTTGGGATCCATCAGGCCGGCCCCCATCACGAAGGTTCCCAGGGCTTTGGAGGCACCCTTGTCTCCGTATTTGACGGCGAGAACATGATTGTCCGGCGTTCCGTTGAGCCGGCTGGTATCTTCCGCGAAGATAACGGAAGCCTTGGCAATGCCTACCTGGTTATATCCGCTGCCGTCCAGAAGTTCATAACGGACGCCGTCCGTCAGGTTGACGGCATAAGAGCTGACTTGTCCCGGTTCCTGGGACCATCCCTCTTTGAGCGGGAATCTGTCCGGTTTGAAATCACCGCTGTTGGGCTTTGTTTTGTAAACTTCGTTACCGTTGGCGATATTGGAAACGACCGGCTGGGCAAAGACGACGATCTCGCCTGCTTTCAAGGTGGAAGGCTCTCCCTTGACGGTGGAACCGTCACTGTTAAGTTTGGCCGTAGTTCGGAAAGAGGCGCCGAAATCCGCCACCTGGCGGTTGTTATAAGAAGCGTTCAAATAGGGGATCAGGCAGGATTCTCCATAATTGGAGAGTGCATTCTCATCCAGTTGGTTCCATGCGAATTTAACATTATGGGAAAGCAACAGGGGCATGAAGCGGTGCTCGCCGAAGTAGGCGCCCCAGACGCCTCCGTTGGCCCCGGTCAGCTTCATATCCACATTATACGGATTCCACCAGACGTACACGGGAATGACGGCAATACGGAAGTCGATCCATCCTCCACGGTTGGGATGCTTGTTGCCGTGTTTGACGTAGTTAAGTCCTACAAAGGAATAAAAGCGCAGCAGGATGGGATGGCGCATGTACGTGTAGCGGTTGTCCATCATTTCCATGCTGGCTGCGGAGTCCGCCGCAATCAGCGTGCTGGGAGCGCTTCCGTTCCATTGAAGGGTGGCGGAGGCATCCTGGCCTTCCCTCTTCGTGGAGGAGTCCCACACGTTCGCCCACAGGTAAAGCTGGTTCCAGGAGCCGATCGGCCGGTTCTGGTCCGACGGGTTGCCGTCCTCGGACGTGTACGGACGCAACCCTATGTCCGCCGTATCGCCGCGAAATTCCGCAGGCAGTTTTTCTTGAGAAAATATGATATTCAAGTCTTTTTTTAATCCACCGAATTTAGAATCCGATTTTTCTATAAAAATCATAATATAAACCTTTAAGAACGGAATTGGATAAAAATTAGATTTTTCTTGACTTATTTTTATTTCCAATTGTCCCGGAGCCTGTTTGCTCTGCTCAACGTGTGCCCTGTTGAACCAACTTTGAGCTTGCATGAACTGCCTCTTTTTTGTATTGGCTAGAGTTAAGAATTGGCTCTTCGCACCTTCGTGACAGCAGAGGTTTTTCCTCCTCACACTCGAACGGAAAGGGGCCTGCCGGAACCCATCATTTTCATGAAGATCAAACTTTTCACTAAACGTCCTGTCAGGCATGTCAGCAAGGGGTTTGCCCTGATTGCCACCATTACCCTGATGATGCTTTTAGCCCTCCTCAGCGTCGGCCTTTTAACCATTGCATCTTCACAGGTCCGTATTTCCGAAAAACAGCTTTTTGCGGCGGAGGCCAAATCCCTCGCCAGATTTTCCCTGGAAGTAGCTTTGGGCCAGCTTCAGTGTGAATTGGGCCCCGACCAGCGCGTCTCCGCCAATTCCGGCATTCTTTCTTCCGGAACCAGCGAAGGAAACGCCCCTTATATTCTGGGTGTCTGGAACAGCTGGGATTCCTGGCTCAATACGAATAACTCCGAGGGCATGAACATCTCGGCCACCTATGATACAGGAAGAAAATCCATGTTCCGCCGCTGGCTCATTTCCGACCCTGATTTGCGCAGGCTCAGTTCTCTGGAAGCGGGTAAAAACCTGTTGGGCAAACGTTCTCTCTCTAACCAGAACTTCCGCAGCGTCGCCCTGGTGGGACCAGGCACGATAGGGACACCCGTTGGAGCCAGGAATCAGGATAAAAAGGAAATCTACGCCCGCATGGTGCGCGTAGATGATTCCTCCAAGACCACAGGACTGAAAAAGAATGCCAACTCCCGTAAATACATAGCCTGGTGGGTCACGGGGGAAAACCAGAAAGCGCGTATCAATTTGATGCCGCATGCTTCTGAAGAAAGTACGGATGCCCTGACGGTGCTGCGTTCCACCTGGGATACGCCCGGCCCCGATCTGGAGTCTCTCAATCTTTCTTCCGTAATGACGGCGGGATCCGGGAACGACATGTCCGCAGTCAGAAAGCTTATCTCTCTTGATTCTCTGCTGGCCAACAATAAAAACGGACGTTTGAAGGATTT
>ENA-ORUI01002478-ORUI01002478.1-human-gut-metagenome-genome-assembly--contig:-NODE-2478-length-15291-cov-9.749147_pt1 | contig 15291 bp, 16 predicted proteins | sample MGYA00242078_ERZ509205 | MGnify/ENA primary metagenome ERZ509205 (study PRJEB26280, sample SAMEA2338828) | human gut metagenome | biome: human gut; feature: human-associated habitat; material: faeces... | reverse complement strand
TGGACGGCACCGTCCGTTTCGAGCGCGTGGGCAAGAGCGGCAAGAAGTGCAGCGTTAAGCAGTAACTTCTTTCTGAATAACTGCAATCGTAGAGCCGGACCCTCGTGGCCCGGCTCTTTTTGATGAAATAAGGCTATGCGTTCGTGTAGCGCTGTTTGCAAGCCTTCCCCCGGTCGGGGGAAGGTGGCACGAAGTGCCGGATGAAGGCGCTGAAACGCAAAGGCCTATAAAGCTAAGGAGGGGCTGTATGGCAGCACAGACTAACTTTATCGACATCGCCACGATATGGCTCCATGCGGGCAAGGGCGGCGATGGCGCGGTGAGCTTCCACCGCGAAAAATTCGTGGCCGCAGGCGGCCCGGACGGCGGCGACGGCGGCCGGGGCGGCGACATCATCTTTGTGGCGGACGACCATCTGTCCACCCTGATGGACTTCCGCTATAAACGCAAGTATGTGGCCCCGGAGGGCGGCAAGGGCGGCGCAAGCCTGTGCCACGGCAAAAATGCCGAAAATCTGGTCATCAAGGTGCCGCTGGGCACCGTGATCAAGGACGCAGAGAGCGGCCTTGTTATCGCAGACCTGTCCGACCACACCCCGGTCACCATTGCTAAGGGTGGCCGCGGCGGCTACGGCAACGCACACTTTGCCACCCCCACCCGCCAGATCCCCAAGTTTGCAAAGCCCGGTATGCCCGGCGAGGATCTGCAGGTGACGCTGGAACTGAAGCTGATCGCGGACGTGGGTCTGATCGGCTTCCCCAATGTGGGCAAGTCCACCCTCATCTCCACCATCAGCGCGGCAAAGCCCAAGATCGCAAACTACCACTTTACCACCCTTGTGCCCACGTTGGGCGTTGTGTCGGTGGGCGAGGGCGCAAGCTTTGTCTGCGCCGACATCCCCGGCCTGATCGAGGGTGCCAGCGAAGGCGTTGGTCTGGGTCATGATTTTCTGCGCCATGTGGAGCGCTGCCGCCTGCTGCTGCACGTTGTGGATGTTTCCGGCAGCGAGTGCCGCGACCCCATCGAGGACTTTGAGAAGATCAACGAGGAGCTGGCCAAGTTCAGCCCCATGCTGGCCGAGCGTCCGCAGATCGTGGTGGGCAACAAGTGCGACCTTGCCACCGAGGAGCAGATCGAGACCTTCCGCCAGTATGTGGAGGGCAAGGGTCTGACCTTCGTGCCCATCTCTGCCGCCACCATGCAGGGCGTCAAGCAGCTGCCGGGGCTCGTGTACAACCGCCTCAAGGATATCCCGCAGGTGCCGGTGTTCACCCCCGAGTACAAAAAGCCGGAGGCTAAGAAGAATGGCCGCGACTTCACCATCCAGCGCATGGAAGCCCATGTGTGGAGCGTGGATGCCCCGTGGCTGGAGTATATTCTGGCCGGCAGCAACGTGGACGACTACGAGAGCCTGCAGTTCTTCCAGCGTCAGCTGGCCGAGAGCGGCATTCTGGACGCGCTGGTGCAGAAGGGCGTGGAAGAGAACGATACCATCCTCATCGGCGAGTATCAGTTCGACTATATCTTCTAAGGATAAAGCAGCATGAACGAATCAAAAAAGATCGACCCGCGGGAGCTCAGCCCGCTGGCACTGGCCTTTGTGGGCGACAGCGTGCTGGAACTGCTGGTGCGCCAGCGGCTGGCAGAGCATCACCGGCTGTCGGCCGGGCGCCTGAACGCCGAAAAGGTCAAGTATGTCTCGGCCCGGGCGCAGTTCCGGGAAGAGCAGCTGCTGGAGCCGCTGTTCACCGAGGACGAGCTGGCCATGTTCAAGCGGGGCCGCAATGCCAGCAAGGCCAGCGTGTCCAAGCACGCCTCCCCGGAGGAATACCGTGCCTCCACCGGCTTTGAGTGCCTGCTGGGCTGGCTGTACCTGAACGGGCAACTGGACCGGGTGCACGAGCTGTTCGACACCCTATGGCAGCAGTTCGACCCCAACGAAACCAGATAACGCCGAAAGCCCGCTGCTTTCCGCACTGGAAAACAGTGCCGGAAGGCGGCGGGCTCTGCGTTTACGCCTGTGGTCCGGTCAGGCGCGGCGGGGCAGCATCAGCGGCTGTTTTTGGAGCTGCGGCTGTTCACGCTGTTCTTGGCGCTCTCATCGTCGGCACCCTTGGTGTACTGGTTGGGGTGCTTGTGCTCGTTGGCGGCGCTGTTGGTGGTCTGATTGCTGGTGCGGTTGGAAGTCTGGTTCTTGCAGTTGTTGCTGCGGTTCTCGGTACGGTTTTCCATCGTGAAGGATCTCCTTTCGGTTTTCAAGTGCGGGGGCGGTGTGCCCTCACAAAGCCTAGTGTGGCCGTGCAGGGCCGCTTTATGCATCCACAGGAGGAATGTACTATGCCTACGGAATATTTTGAGCAGCGGGAACGCGCCCTGCTTGGCCCGCGGTACGAGCAGCTGTATGCCGCCCCGCAGGAGGCCGCCGAGCGCGGCGTGACCGTGTCAGCCCTGCGCGCGATGCCGGAGCAGTTTGCGCAGAAAGCGGACTTCCCGCTGGAAGTGTCGCCTTTCTGCAAAGCGGCCTTTGTGGTGCATGCGCCGGAGTTCAAACCCGGACGCCACCCGTACCACCACGCGGGCGTGTTCTACTCGCAGGAGCCGTCGGCGTCCTCGGCAGCCCCGCTGCTGGGAGTGCAGCCCGGCATGCGGGTACTGGACCTGTGCGCGGCCCCCGGCGGCAAGAGCAGCCAGCTGGCAGCGGCTTTGCAGGGGCGGGGCGTGCTGGTGAGCAACGAATATGTGGCGGCCCGCGCCGAGATCCTGAAAAGTAATCTGGAACGCATGGGCGTGCCCAACGCGGTGGTGCTCAACGAGACGCCTGCCCGCATCGCGGAGGCCCTGCCGGAGTTTTTCGACCGGGTGCTGGTGGATGCCCCCTGTTCCGGCGAGGGAATGTTCCGCAAGGAACCGGTGGCCCGGCAGCAGCACTGTGAAGCGCTGGTAAAGCAGTGCGCTGAGCTGGGTGCACAGATCCTGGACTGCGCCGCCGCCGCGCTGGCCCCCGGCGGGCAGCTGGTGTATTCCACCTGTACCTTTGCGCCGGAAGAGGACGAGGGGCAGGTGGCGGCCTTTCTGCAGCGGCACCCGGAATTCGAGCTGGCCGACGCGCTGGGCAATGTGGACTACACCTTTGGCAGCGAGGGCGAGGCCAACCGCACCGGAGGCCTGCCGCTGGATGTGCGCAAGGTGCGCCGCATCTGGCCCTGTCAGGGCGGCGAGGGCCACTTTATGGCAAGGCTGGTCAAGGCGGGCACGCCCCGTACCCTGCCTGCCGCAGGGGAGTACACCCCGGAAGAACTGCTCTGGCTGGACGCCGCAGCCGCCGCCGGTAAAAAGGGCAAGGGCAAGGGCGGCAAACCGGCCAGAGAGCAGGACGCCCGTGCGGCCCGCCGGGCCGACAGCCGCGCCTGCCGGGATGCCGTGCAGGGCGGGCGCAGCCGCAGCCGGGACGCCGGGGCAGGGGAGACCACCCCGGCCCAGAGCCTGGCCGCGTGGAAGGAGTTCGCGCAGGAGTATTTCCCGGCACTGGCCGGACGTCCCGCCGTGGTGCACGGGGGCGGCGTGCTGCTGCCGGTGCCCTTCCCTCAGACCGGCCTGCATGTGCTGCGGGCCGGGGTGTTCGTGGGCAGCGTACAAAAAGGCCGCTTTGTGCCGGAGCACCACCTGTTCACAGCCTTCGGGGCGCAGTGCGCCAACCGCGAGGAGCTGACTCTGGCTGACCCCCGCTGCGTGGAGTACCTCTCCGGGCGGGAGGTGGAGGCACGCACCGCTGCCGACGGCTGGTGCTGCGTGACCGTGGACGGCTGGCCGCTGGGCGGCGGCAAGGTGTCCGGCGGGCGGGTGAAAAACCACTACCCCAAGGCCCTGCGGCTGCTGTAAGCGGCGGCAGAAAGCGCTTTTTTGCGCATTCAGCGGGAAAACAGGCCGGATAAGGCTTGAACGCGCAAAGCGATTGTGTTAAAATATTAAAGTTAGATTTTGTGTGCTGCCACAATGCGGGCGACCACAGCCCGTCTGCCCGCAGGCGGAGATCTCGATAAAATTTAGGAGGCTCATTCCCATGTCCGGACATAGCAAATGGAACAACATCAAGCGCAAGAAGGAAAAGACCGACGGCGCACGCGCAAAGGTCTTTACCAAGATCGGCCGTGAAATCAGCGTTGCCGTGCGTATGGGCGGCCCGAACCCCGCTTCCAACAGCAAGCTGGCAGACCTGATCGCCAAGGCAAAGCGTATGAGCGTGCCCAACGACAACATCCAGCGCATCATCAAGAAGGCTGAGGGCGGCGACAAGACCGAGTACGAGGCAATCACCTACGAGGGTTACGGCCCCGGCGGCGTGGCTGTCATGGTGGAGACCCTGACCGACAACCGCAACCGTACCGCTGCCGACCTGCGCCACTACTTCGACAAGAACGGCGGCAACCTGGGCGCTATGGGCTGTGTGGCCTTCCTGTTCAGCCAGAAGGGTGTCATCGACATCTCTCTGGAGGACAAGGACGCCGACGAGGCCATGATGGACGCTCTGGATGCCGGTGCCGAGGACTTCGACGCCAGCGAGGACGCTGCCGAGATCACCACCGATCCCGAGAACTACTCCCCTGTGGTCAAGGCTCTGGAGGAGAAGGGCTACGAGATCCTGTCCGACGACCTGGCCATGGTGCCCATGACCACCACTCGTCTGACCGACCCCGACCAGCTGAAGGCCATGGGCAAGCTGCTGGACGCTCTGGAAGAGAACGACGACGTGCAGAACGTCTGGCACAGCCTGGAGAACGAAGAGGACCTGCCGGAATAACCGGGAGCGCTTCGGAATAAGAACGGAAAAAGCTGCTTTTTGCGTGCACTGCACGGGAAGGGCAGCTTTTTTGTTTGCAGTGCCGGCGATTGAATTGAATGGTGCTTCGTGATATAATAAAAGAACAGAAGGAAGGTGCAGATGATGAGCAACCGAGAATATGCCCACACATTATTGGATCGCATCCCGGAAAGCAGACTGGCCTACATTGTTTATTATCTGGAAGGTGCAGCGGTCCCGGATGAAGCGGAAACACCGAATGCGGAAACGCAGGAAGCCTTTGAGGAACTGGACAACGGCGGTGGTCATGCCTACAACGGACCGGTCGAAAATCTGATCAGTTCGCTGCTGGAGGACGAAAGTGCTTGAAGTAAAATACTCCACCCGGTTCAAAAAGGACCTGAAGGTATGCCAGAAGCGGCATTACGACATGAACCTGCTGCAGCAGGTCATCAACGTGCTGGCAGTCCCGGCGGCACTTCAGCCCCAGAACAAGGACCACAGCCTGACGGGCAGCTATATCCCGCATCGGGAATGCCACATTCAGCCGGATTGGCTGTTGATCTATTACCAGACGGATACCGAACTCTATCTGTATCGCACGGGAACGCATGCAGACCTGTTTGGATTGTAAGGCAGCACCCTGCCGCTCGATTGGAGCGGCAGGGTGCATTGTTTTAGGGCGGCAAAGCGGCGTTTCCAGAAACTTTCATGAAAAAACACCGGACGTGACGCATTTTCAGGCGTTGAATTTGTGTAAAAACCATATCCTTTTGCGGGGGCCTGTGGTATACTTCAGGAGAGAGGAACCAGAAAAAGGACAAGCGTGGAGGAAGTGCGGATGAGTGAACAGGAGCGGATCATGAACGTTGCCCTGCTGTGGGGCGGCTGTTTCTGCCTGACGGCGGCGTTCTGCCTGTCCATGGGAAATGACCACAACCGGGAAAAACGCAACTGGCTGCTCTGGATGGAACTTTCGGCGGCTGCGCTGCTGTGCTGCGATGCGGCCGCCTGGTTCGTGCAGGGCACGCCGGGGGAAGCAAGCCACCTCATCATGGTCGCCACCAACTTTGTGGTGTATGCGGGGCTGTATCTGGTGCTGTTCCTGTTCAACCACTATGTGGGCTGCTACCTGCGGGAGGATGGCCGTCTTTGCGCTCCGAAACGCAGCCGGGCGGTGGACATTACCTGCGCCGTGGGCATCGGGCTGGTGTTCGTGTCCCAGTTCAGCCCACTGCTCTACTACATCGACGCCCAGAACATCTACCACCGCAGCGATGCCTTCCCGCTGTCCATGGTGCTGCTGCTCATCGGCATGGGCACAGAGACCACCATGATGGCCCAGTTTTACCAGAAACTCACGATGGGACGCCGTATCGCCATGTTCGGCTGTGTGGTCCTGCCGCTGTCGGTGGCAGCGTGTCAGGTGTTCCAGGACGACATTTCCCTCATCAGCCTGTCGGTGGGGGCATCCATGATCCTGCTGTTCGTGGTGGCCACCAGCGCCCAGAACCGGGAGCTGGCCGTCTCAGAGCGGACCAAGGAGCAGATCCGCCAGCGTCTGGAGATCGCCACTGTGCTGAACAGCTGCGTGGGCAAGCTGAACTCCGACACCGACATCGACGTGGGCATCAACAACCTGCTGGCCACTGTGAACGGCTATTTTCAGGCCGACCGCACCTATGTGTTTGAGATCGACCCGGACCGGGACGTGCTCATCAACACCTTTGAGTACATCTGCGGGCAGGAGGTAAGTGCCCAGATGGACAATCTGCAGGAGGTGCCTGTTTCGGTCATCGAGGTCTGGATGCAGAACTTCCGGCAGGGCCGTTCCTATTATATGTCCGATCTGGAGCAGGAGCGGGGCCAGCCCAGCTACGAGATGCTGAAGGCGCAGCAGGTGTGGCGCCTGCTGGCCGTGCCGTTGATGAAAGGCGGAGCCATGGTGGGCTTTCTGGGGGTGGACAACCCCCGCGCGCACTACGATGACGCGACCCTGCTGGCGTCCATCCAGTTCTTTGTGACCAACAGTCTGGACCGCAAAAAGCAGCAGGCCTATCTGGAAAAGCTCAGCTACCGCGACATGCTCACCGGCCTGTACAACCGCAACCGATACATCGAGCGGCTGGAAGCCTACAAGCAGGTGCAGGATCAGCAGATCGGTGCCATCTACATCGACCTGAACGGCCTGAAAAAGGTGAATGACGAGCAGGGCCACCGCGCCGGTGACGAGCTGATCGTGCGGGCGGCGGGCACCATTGCGGGCATTTTTGCCGAGGACGCCTACCGGGTGGGCGGTGACGAGTTCGTGGTGATCCTGCTGGATGTGAGCCGCGAGGATTTTGCCCGCAAGACCGAGCAGCTGCGCCGCCAGATGCAGGAAAACAGCGTGGATGCGTCCATCGGCGGGGTATGGCAGGCCAGCACCGAGAACCTGGAGAACCTGCTGCGCCGGGCCGATGAGAACATGTACAGGGAAAAGAAGCGCTACTACAGCCAGGCCGATGCCGCCCGGAAACCGGAAAGCTGACCGGCCTGCACGGACAAAGAAACGGGAAATCCGACAAAGGTGTTCTATTCTGCTCACGCTTTGCTATAGCAGGGTGAATGATTTTCATCTAAATTGACAAATTTCAACCTGATTACTATAATTAAAAAAGTGTTTCTCGGTTATGGACGATGGTGTTTATGCAGCCGCAAGATGCCATCGTTTTTCTATTCGCTTTTTCTGTCCGTGTGCCAAGGACAGACGTCTGCACTGTGAGACGCAGATGCGGGAAAGTGCCTGGCTCAGACCGGGAACGCCAAAATAGTATTTCATTGATAGGAATGGAGTGGCATCAAACGATGGCAAAGTACATCATCAAGCGTGTCGCAATGGGCATCTTCAGCATCTTCATTGTGGCCACGGTTACCTTTTTTGTCATGAACTTGGTCCCCGGCGGCCCGTTCGTGGCAGAAAAGTCCATCAGTGCGGCTGCTCAGCAGGCACTGGCCGAGAAATACGGCCTGGACAAGCCGCTGGGTGTGCAGTACGTCAATTACATGAAGAGCCTGCTGCACGGCGACCTGGGCCTGAGCCTGCGTCAGCGTGGCCGCACGGTCAACGAGATCATCGCCAGCAAGCTGCCGGTGTCCTGCCGCCTGGCAGGCGTGGCGGTGCTGGTGGCCCTGTGCATCGGCATCCCGCTGGGCTGTATCTCGGCTTACAACCGCGGCAAGTGGCTGGACAACACCATCATCGTGTTCGCAACCTGCGGCATTGCGATCCCGAGCTTTATTTCCAGCGTGCTGCTGCTGTATGAGTTCGGTATGAACCTCAAGCTGCTGCCCACCGTGGGCCTGAACAGCGCTGCAGCGTATATCATGCCGGTCACCGCACTGGCGATCTACCCCTCTGCATACATCACCCGCCTGATGCGTTCCAGCCTGCTGGACGTCATGGGTCAGGACTACATGCGCACCGCCCGTGCCAAGGGCGTGTCCCAGTTCATGATCCTGTTCAAGCATGCGCTGCGCAATGCCATCCTGCCGGTCATCACCTACGTCGGCCCCATGCTGGCCAGCCTGATGACGGGCTCCTTCGTGGTGGAGAAGATCTTCTCCGTGCCCGGCCTGGGCCGCGACTTCGTGTCTGCCATCACCAACCGTGACTATACCCTGATCATGGGCACCACCATCCTGCTGTCCAGCATGGTCATCGTGGCCAACGTGATCGTGGATATCCTGTACAAGATCATCGACCCGCGCATCAAGCTGCAGTAAAAAAGGAGGAACGCGTTATGGAAAACATCAAAAAGAATCCTCTCAGCCTGCAGCTGAACGCTGACGACTTTCTGCCTGCCAGCAACGAGGAAAAGCAGAGCCTTGTGATCATGCGCGAGAGCGTCAACTTCTGGAAGGACGGTCTGCGCCGCCTGAAGAAGAACAAGATCGCCATGGTCAGCTTTGTGTTCATCATCGCCATTGCCATTTTTGCCTACCTGCTGCCTGCCGTGTGGCCCTACAGCTACGCCGAGCAGGTGAAGGGCAGCAACAATCTGGCACCGTTCGAGTACTCTGCCTCTGAGCAGGCCCGCATCGACGCCGGCGAAAAGGTATTCCCGCACATTCTGGGCACCGACCGTATGGGCCGTGACTTTGCGGTGCGTATCATGATGGGCACCCGCGTGTCCCTGTCCGTCGGCCTGATCGCCTCGGTGCTGGTGCTGATCATCGGTGCCACCTACGGTGCTGTGTCGGCCTTTGCCGGCGGCTGGGTGGACAACATCATGATGCGTATCACGGATATCCTGTACACCATCCCGGATATCCTGCTGATCATCCTGCTGGGCATGGCCCTGAAGGAGCCCCTGGAAAGTCTGGCCACCAAGCCCGGCTTCAAGTGGATGCAGACCCTGGGCCCCAACATGATCTCCATCTTCATCATCTTCGCTCTGCTGTACTGGGTCGGCATGGCGCGTATCGTCCGCAGCCAGATCCTGATCCTGAAGGAGAGCGAGTACGTTACCGCTGCCCGCGCACTGGGCGCTTCCAGCGGACGTATCATCAAAAAGCATCTGCTCACTAACTGTATCGGTACCCTGATCGTTACCACCACTCTGCAGATCCCGGCTTCCATCTTCACCGAGAGCTACCTGAGCTTCATCGGTCTGGGTGTTGCAGCCCCGCTGCCGTCTCTGGGTTCTCTGGCCACCGATGCCGTCAAGGGCATGAACACCTACCCCCACCTGCTGATCGCCCCTGCAGTGATGATCAGCGTGATGATCCTGGTGTTCAACCTGTTCGGCGACGGCCTGCGCGATGCCTTTGACCCGAAGCTGAAGAATTGATGAGGTGAACGAAGATGAGCGAAAAAATTCTTGATATCAAGGAAGAGCGCCTTTCCTTCTTCACCCCTGCCGGTGAGGTCAAGGCACTGAACGGCGTTTCCTTTGCGATGAACCAGGGCGACGTGCTGGGCATCGTGGGCGAGTCCGGTTCCGGCAAGTCCGTTACCGCTTACTCGGTCATGGGCCTGACCGCCTACCCCGGCAAGCTGGTGGGCGGCACCGTGTGGTTCAACGGCCACGAGATCGAGAAGATGAAGGAGAAGGACTTCCGCAAGATCCGCGGCAACGAAGTCTCCATCATCTTCCAGGACCCCATGACCAGCCTGAACCCGGTGTACACCATCGGCAACCAGATCGTGGAGGTCATCCGCCTGCACACCAAAAAGAACAAGCAGGAAGCCTGGGCACGCGCCGAGGAGCTGCTGGAGCTGGTCGGCATCAACGAGCCGGAAAAGCGCCTGAAGCAGTACCCCCACGAGCTGTCCGGCGGTATGCGCCAGCGCGTGATGATCGCCATCGCCCTGGCCTGTGAGCCGAAGCTGCTGATCGCAGACGAGCCCACCACCGCACTGGATGTGACCATCCAGGCACAGATCCTGGAGCTGATGCAGGAGCTGCGCAAGAAGCTGGGCATGAGCATCATCATGATCACGCACGACCTGGGCGTCGTGGCTTCCATGTGCGAAAAGATCGCCGTCATGTACGCCGGCCACATCGTGGAGTACGGCACCACCGACGAGATCTTCTACCAGCCGGGCCACGAGTACACCAAGGGCCTGATCAACTCCATCCCCAAGCTGAACGCCGAGGAGAAGGAGCGTCTGGTGCCCATCGAGGGTCAGCCCGTTGACCTGCTGAACCCGCCCGCAGGCTGCCCGTTTGCGCCGCGCTGCAAGAGCTGCATGAAGGTCTGCCTGAACAAGATGCCGCCCAGAACCGAATTGAGCGACACCCACTACACCTATTGCTGGCTGCGCCAGAAGGAAGAATTTGAGAAGGGGGGCAAAGCCTGATGAGCGAGAATCTCGTTGAAGTAAAGCATCTGCAGCAGTATTTCCCCGCCGGCGGCATGGGCAAGAACAAGCAGTACGTTCAGGCCGTGGACGATGTGAGCTTTGCCATCCGCAAGGGCGAGACGCTGGGCCTGGTCGGTGAGTCCGGCTGCGGCAAGACCACGACGGGCCGCACCCTGCTGCGCCTGTATGAGCCTACCGACGGCACCATCATCTACGACGGCAAGGTCCTGTTTGACAAAAAGGAAAAGATCGCCGTTGATATGCTGCCCTACCGCCGCCGTATGCAGATCGTGTTCCAGGACCCCTACGCGAGCCTGGACCCCCGCATGACCATCGGCGACATCGTCGGCGAGGGCATCGACATCCACCACCTGTGCGCCAACGCTAAGGAGCGCCATGACAAGATCATCTCCCTGCTCGAGCGCGTCGGCCTGAACAGTGAGCACGCCAACCGCTACCCGCACGAGTTCTCCGGCGGTCAGCGCCAGCGCGTCGGCATCGCCCGCGCCCTTATCATGAACCCGAAGCTCATCATCGCCGACGAGTGCATCTCGGCACTGGACGTGTCGATCCAGGCACAGGTCGTCAACCTGATGAAGGACATCCAGCAGGAGACCGGCACGGCCTATCTGTTTATCGCACACGACCTGTCCATGGTCAAGTACATCTCCGACCGTATCGGTGTGCTCCATCTGGGCCACCTGCTGGAAACGGGTACCACGGAAGAAATTTTTGCAAATCCCATTCATCCCTACACCCGGAGCCTGCTGTCGGCTATCCCGCTGCCGAACCCGGTGGTGGAAAAGCGCCGCGTGGCCGAGACTTACGACTATGCCACTTCCGGCATCGACTACAGCAAAGGCACCAGCCATCTCGTCAGCGGCAGCCACTACGTCAAGTGTACCGATGAAGAGTTTGCAAAGTGGTGCAAATAAAATGAAAACGCAAGTCTCTTGACAACCTGCGTTCTAACGTCTATAATGAAGACAAAGAAAGGCGCTGTCCGCTCAGTGGTCAGCTCCCTCCTCTATCACGGAAATTTAAGAATAAATGACCGCTTGAGTTTGGTAGACTGTAGGGCGGTCATTTTTCTTGTCATTTTTTAGAATAGTTCTTTGCCCGAGGCTTGTCACGAAAGACATCCCTCGAGATCATCCATGTCACATTGATGACACCGATGATGACTGTGGCCAAAAGGTTCAGTGCAGAAAAAACGATATTCAAAATATCCATGATGGAATCCTCCTTCAAGTCTTTCATGTATAAATGATTAAGACCATCCGGAGGATGACAAAAATTGGACTTCCTCCGGACGGCACACGGAACGTGATGCCGAGGAGGGAGCATGACCGCTGCACTTGCAGGACAGCGCCTTTCTAATCACAGAATAACACAAATAGCAATGGATTTCAATGGCACGGCCTACCTTATATAGTGGGATTCAAAATGTCTTCGGGCAGGGCGTTGTATTCCACACGGAAATTTGGTATCATATACAATATGGCTTTTGTTATGTGATGCGGCGCGATTTGCGCCCGGAGAGATATTGGGAGGAACGATATGATAATCCCCGGCATCCTGTTTCTTTTGGGATTGCTCTGCCTTATCAAGGGCGGTGACTGGTTCGTGGACGGCGCATCGGCGCTGGCCCGTCGGTTCCACCTGCCGGAACTGCTCATCGGCGCAACGGTGGTGTCCATCGGCACTACCCTGCCCGAGGTGATGGTGTCCACCATCTCGGCGGTGTCCGGCCACGGCGAGATCTCCTACGGCAACGCCATCGGTTCTGTCATCTGCAACGCGGCCCTCATCGCGGCCATTACGGTGGCCGTGCGGCCCGGCAAGGTGGACCCCAAGACCCTGCGTGTGCCGGTGGCTTTCTTCTTTGCAGCTGCGGCCATCTACTGCGTGGCAGCTTACGGCATGGGCCGCTTTACCCGTCCGATGGGCCTGCTGATGCTGGGGATGTTCGTGGCCTATATGGTGGCGAATGTCTGGCAGATGAAAAATGCCCCGGCAGAGCCGGAGCATGAGGAAGAGCTGATGGGCATCGGAAAAATCGTCCTGCTGCTGGTGGTGGGCGCAGCCCTCATCGCGCTGGGCGCGAACCTGCTGGTGGACAACGGCACCATCATCGCACAGGCGATGGGCGTGCCGGAATCGGTCATCGCGCTGACCTTCGTGGCGCTGGGTACCTCGCTGCCTGAGCTGGTCACGGCCATTACTTCGCTGATGAAGGGCCACAGCGACCTCTCGCTGGGCAATGTCGTGGGTGCGAATGTCTTCAACCTCGTGCTGGTCAGCGGCATGTCGGTGACACTGGCACCGTTTGAAATCCCCCAGAGCGCGACCCTGTTCGGTATCAACTCGAGTCTGGTGCTCGAGCTGCCCGTGATGCTGCTGGTGATGGTGTTGCTGACCATCCCGGCGCTGGTGCGTGGAAAGCTCTCCCGTGTGCAGGGTGTGGCGCTGCTCTGCATCTATGCCGCATTCTGCGCAGTGCAGTTTACAATGTGAAACCGCGCAAATCGACAAAAAGCAATCTTTTCTCTGTTGACAAGCGTTGGCAGGATCCTTTATTATAAGAGTATAAAATGGTTCGCCCAATAGGGCGGACAGAGAAAATGACCGCCGCGGAGCAGGAGACCGCAGCGGTCATTTTTGCTTGTCTTGAAAAATGTTGTCAGGAAACGAACACTGCCACGACGAGCGCTTGACCGCCGATGACGCCGACGGCAAAGCCGGATCTCTGGCAGTCGTAAGGCTGATAAGAATCCGACGAAACCAGAAGATTCCGATTGTCGATGAGCTTTCCAGCAACGGGGCCAAACTCTGCATCTTCTTTCAGGACGCCGTCCTCCAGAATGTCGGCAGAGAGGAAGGAATAACTGACCCAGTAAGTTTCGCTGGACGAGGGAGAAATTCTGCTCAGAACAGCGTCGGCACAATTCGCGCGGCAATATTCATCTTCGGGATTTTCGGCTAAAAACTCGACCGCTTTGTTGATGTCGCCGCCGGAGTTCTGCGCAAGATACAGAAATACAGCCTCAGCAGCAGAGTCACTGCCCTGTATAAAATGGTTGGAGATCTGGACGCGGTGGAAATACTCCTGATTCAGAGCAGAAAGAAGCTGCGTCTTTCCCTGAGAGCTGTCATCCGGGGGAATGTCTGGCGGCTGGACAAACTGTCCTGTTCCTGCCCCGATCTGACAGCTGCAGAGCAGAAGCAGGAGACTGAGAACAGCTCCACAAATAAAACTGCATCGTCTGACACACTGCATCATGGTGGGACCTCCTGCCGGCATGGCGCGATTTCGCTGAGATGGAGCAGAAACGATGAAATACAACTCGCTGCAGCGCTTTTCATCTTTTATGACACAATGATATGATTTCAACGACAGAATGTCAATGTCTTTGCAGAAACTCGCAAAAATCTGGAAAAATAGCCAATGTGGGCTGTTGAAATTTGACGTATCAGACAATTTTTGGAAAATGAAAAACAGCCCCAACTAAAAAGCGGGGCTGCTGCAATTACTGGGAGAATATTGAACTTTTTACTCGAGGCTCAAGCTGTCCAGTACTTCATTCACTACATCCAGCGCCACCTGTCCGGGTGCGCTGGCCTGCCCGGGGTTGGCGAAGGTCATGGCAGAGCCGAACGTCTCACCGCACAGGCGGCTCACTGCACCCAGCGCACCCATGCTCATAGTGATGACGGGCGTTTCGGGGTGCTGCTCTGCCATCTCTGCTGTGGCGCCCAGCAATTCGAGGACGTCAGATGGAGAGTTCGGCATCACAGCCAGTTTGGGCAGGTCGGCTCCGGCCTGCTGCATGGCGGTCAGGCGTGCGACCATCTCCGTCCGGGACGGCGTTTTGTGGAAATCATGGCTGGAACAAACCACTGCGACACCGGCCTTGTGCGCCTGCCCGATGAGGGCCGGAAGTTCTTCTTGATTCGGGAAGAACTCGACGTCAAGCAGATCGGCACAGTCGCTGACACAGACCGTGCCGCAGAAATCAGCGTATTGCTGCGGCGTCAGGGAGGTTTCTCCACCCTCTGCTTTGGTACGGAAGGTCACGAGCAGGAGCTTTTCGCCCAGCGCTGCTCGCAGACCGGACAGCACCCGATTCAGTGCGGCAGCATCCAGAGCATCAGAAAACCAGTCGGCCCGCCACTCGATGCAGTCAGCTTTCAGCGCGGACAGCCACCTGGCCTCACGGAGAATATCGTCCTCTGTGCGGGCGACGATGGGCAGGATGACTTTCGGGCGGCCTGCGCCGATGCAGCAGCCGCGGATGGTGATGCTGGACATGATAACTACCTCACTGCAAAAAAGATACTTTCATCATACGGCCTGTCCCGCCGCTTGTCAAGCCTGCCGGAGCAAAAACCGAAAGCAAGTCGTTTTTTGTGGAAATTTGCACTTGCGGGATGGCCGAAAATCGTTTACAATAAGCGCAGCAAAGGCAGTGTGGCCCGCATGGGGCTGCGCTGCCTTTTTCGTCTTGGGAGGGAAAGAAAATGAAGGAAATGAAAACGACTGCGCAGGTGCTGGTGGACTGTCTGGAAGCTGAGGGCGTCGATGTGATGTTTGGCATTCCGGGCGAAGAGACGCTGGATCTGATGTTTGCGATTCGAGACAGCA
>ENA-ORUI01002474-ORUI01002474.1-human-gut-metagenome-genome-assembly--contig:-NODE-2474-length-15310-cov-2.790036_pt1 | contig 15310 bp, 10 predicted proteins | sample MGYA00242078_ERZ509205 | MGnify/ENA primary metagenome ERZ509205 (study PRJEB26280, sample SAMEA2338828) | human gut metagenome | biome: human gut; feature: human-associated habitat; material: faeces... | reverse complement strand
AAAGAATGCAGGAATCCTGACTGCAGTATTTATCGTAGCTGTCATTATATTCAGCTACGTGACAAATAAGGGGAATGACAATATGACGGCCGATATGGGAGCCGCAACATTTCCACAGATATCATTTTCTTATGGAGAATATAAGATCAATACACTGACAGGTTATGCAAAACGCATGGATATATCCTCTATGCACAACACGATCACACCGGTAGCGAACCAGAGCCTGGATGTAAACGTAGAAGCATATGGGAATAAATTCACGGGAGCCAGCTACAAAGTCTATACGATGGACGGTACAAGCCAGCTGGAACATAAGAAGATTAAAAAGGTGGGAAAAGGATTTACCCTGGATCTGAGCGGGAAAAAAGTACTGGATGAAGAGCGGATCCTGGAAGTCCGCCTGAACAGAAATGGTGCGGATCCGGTATATTTCTATACCCGTATCGTCAGTGATGAAGATGCACATGTTACAGAATGCCTGAATTACATCAGCGATTATCATGAAAATGCACTTGGCAAGGTGGAAAATGCAGGCGTCGGAGCAGCGCTTGAACCGACTGATGATGCGGACAACACCACACTTCAGCACGTGACGATTAATTCGAATTATGAACAGGTCACATGGGGCAGTCTGAAACCACAGGTAGAACAGGGAGAACGCTGGAGCATCAAGGAACTGAACAGTACCTGTATGTCGGTACAGCTGCAATACCGGGTAAGCTGCAAAGGAGAAGAGAATGAGGCAGACCGCTATGCGGTCAAAGAGTTTTTCCGCGTAAGATATATTGCAGATGCCAAGAAAACCTATCTTCTGGATTACGATCGGACAATGGAACAGATCTTCGACGCGACACAGAAGGTTCTGAATGAGAAAGGAATCATCCTCGGCATCGCGCCTGCAAATCTGTCTTATAAGGTGAATAAAGATGGTACGATCGTATCATTTGTAGAGGCAAATGAACTCTGGAATTATAACAAAGATTCAGACGAGATTTCACTGGTATTTGGTTTCGCAGATGCGGAGAATACAGATGTGAGAAATATGGTGTCAGATCATAAGATCAAGCTTCTTAAGGTAGATGCCAAAGGCAATACAACCTTCCTGGTGTCCGGTTATATGGACCGCGGCGAGCACGAAGGAGAAGTGGGAGTAGCTGTCTATTATTATGATATAGAGAAGAATTCAGTGGAAGAGAAAGTATTTATTTCCACAAATAAATCATATGCACAGGCAGAAAGTGAACTCGGAGAGATGTCATATTACGATGCGAAAACGGATATGCTGTACACAATGGTAGACGGCACCCTTTATCAGTATAGCGTCGAAGATGCCGAGAAGAAAGCACTGGTCAAAGGACTGGATGCACAGCAGTATGTTGTGTCGGAAGACGGAAGTCTGATCGCATATCAGGCAAACGGAGATCTTGAGACCGCAACAAAAGTGACAATCCTGAATGTAGAGACAGGAAAGAAGCAGAAAGTAACCTGCGGAAAAGGAGAATGCATCCGCCCACTTGGATTTGTCAGAAGTGATTTTGTATATGGAGTTGCCAAGACAGAGGATATAGGAAATACCGTATCCGGAGAGGCAACCGTTCCAATGTACAAACTGGAGATCCGGAATCAAAAAGGAAAAGTGATCAAAAAATATCAGACAGACGGCATTTATATTCTGAGTGCATCATTCGATGAAGATATGATCACGCTGGAACGTGCATCGAAAGACGGAGATACTTATACAGCAACAGCACCGGATTATATTACGAATAATGAACAGAAGACCAAGAGCAATATTGCACTGGAAACTTATGCAACAGACCTGAAACAGACACAGGTAAGACTGACGTATAACGACGGAATCGCAGACAAAGAACCAAAAGTGCTCAAGCCAAAACAGATTCTGTTCGAAAGACCACAGACAATCACATTTTCCGATAAAGACGCACCGGAGAAATATTATGTCTATGGACATGGTGATATACAGGGCGTATATACAAAGGCCGGAGACGCGATCAAGAAAGCAAATGATTACAATGGTGTGGTAGTCGATTCATCCCAGAATTATGTATGGGAGCGCGGTAACCGCAATCTGCAGTATTCGATCACCGATAAAGATGATGTGTTAAATACAATCAAAGACCGCCTGAAGAATCAGGAAAAACCGATTGATATCTTAAAAGATGTCAATAACGGCGAGGCTTACGACCTGACAGGATGTACGACGGAAGAGATTCTGTACATCATCAACCAGGGCCGTCCGGTCATTGCAATGCTGGATTCGCAGAATGCCGTCATTCTGGTGGGATACAGCGATACAAATGTTGTGTATGAAGATCTGAATGACAGTACAAGACACAGCGTGAAGTATGAAGAGATGGATCAGATGACGTCCGGAAGCGGTAATACGTATATTGGATAATAGAGAATACAGAATGAATAATAAAAAAGAGCGTGTGAAAAAACTTTTGTTTTTTCACACGCCACTTTTTTAGGCTGTACGGAAAAGCGTACTCTTATATTTCTTCAATGCCCCATACACGATCAGACCAAGAACGGTGCAGGAAATCACCTCACCAATTCCGACTGTCAGCATCATAAACGGAATAGGAAGTGTTACACCATAACCGTAACGCAGTACGAACGGAACGATGATGATATTCGAAATGATTGGTGGAAATGTTGCGACAACTGGTTTCTGCTCACGCAGTTTCCATGTAAAAAATGCACCGATCAATGTTGCAATACTGCCAAATACAATATCCGGAAGGATCGCACCGCCCAGAATATTACCGATCAGACATCCGACAAAGAGTCCCGGAATAGCAGCTGGTGTAAATATTGGTAAAATAGTGAGTGCCTCGGAGATACGAACCTGTACTTCTCCGAAAGAAAATGGTGCAAAAATGTAAGTCAACACCACGTAGATCGCAGCGATCATGGCTGCCTGGGTCATGAAACTAAGATTTTTGTTTTTCATTTTTCAATTCTCCTTTAGTTTTGTTTTACGTGTGGAAGGTCACGAACACACGCGCCGTAGCGGATCTTCATTTAACGCCGGAAAGCGGCGGTCAGCCCTGTTCGACCTTGGTTTTGTGGGCTTTGTGACGGGTGATAGTATAGCATGCGGAAGAGTAAAAATCAAGTGTGGGAATTTGCCGTTTAATTCATCATCGTGGCTTACCCAGGTCCATGATACTAAATTCAACAGCAACTTAATACAAATAAATATACTTCGGAATCCCATTCTCATACACCGTATTCATCTCTCCCTGAATCAACGGTGTCAGATAATCCACCATCTTTTCCGTTACATCATTTCCCGCATCATTAATATAATCCGCAGGCACACTCTTGATCGCATTGGCAATATCGCATACTGGAAGTGCCTTGAATTCTGTAGCATAAGGCTTATCAGAAGTACGGATCACAGCAGCCATCATACCGCCTGCACCCTCAAGTGCATACTGGCAGGCAGCCTTTCCGAGCATTCTGGATTCCTGAATGTCGGTTGCACTTGCAAGGTGTGCGGCGCAGCGCTGCATCAGGTTCAGTTCGATCGAACGTACCTTGCATCCGATCTCATTTCTTACAGCATCTTCCAGAACCTTTGCGGCACCGGCGATATAGCTGTGGCCGAAGGAATCGACAGCGGAGCTCTGTACTTCTTCGGAAATGTAGCGACCGTCTTTGTTCTTCACACCTTCGCTGACAGCGATGATCACGGCATCCTGTTCTTCCAGTTTTGCTTTCACATCTTTCAGGAATGTGTCAATACTGAATGGTACTTCGCAGAGATAGATAAAGTCAGGTCCTTTCGCACCATTTGCACGGGCGAGGCAGGAAGCTGCAGTCAGCCATCCGGCGTCACGGCCCATCACTTCTACGATTGTTACGGCCTTGGTTGTGTATACGTGGCAGTCACGTTCCAGTTCGGCAAATGTGGTTCCGATATATTTTGCTGCAGATCCAAAACCTGGACAATGGTCCGTTCCGCAGAGGTCATTATCGATGGTTTTTGGTGCGCCGACCACGGTAATGTCTGTGATTCCTTTGTCGTTCAGATATTTGGAAAGCTTGTCTACTGTATCCATGGAATCATTTCCACCGATGTAGATGAAACAGTCGATGCTGTATTTGCGCAGAACAGAGATGATTGTCTCGTATTCATCTGCGCATACGGCAGGATCTTTTAATTTCACACGGCAGGAGCCAAGTGCAGAAGCAGGGGTCTGACAAAGAAGGTCCAGTTCTGATACATTTGTGATTTTGGTTTTAAGATCTATCAGGTTCTCATTTAATACTCCCTGGATTCCATTGACTGATCCATAGATTTTGTCTACGGATGGGCTGGAAAGAGCGTTCTCAATTACTCCGGCAAGAGTTGCGTTGATCGCAGAAGTTGGTCCGCCGGACTGTGCAACTAGTAAGTTCTTCATATGATGATCTCCTAACTTTTGATTGATATTTCTTCCATCTGACTTATTAACTGAAAAATTCGGATAAGTAAGATAGTAAATTCAGTAAATATAGTATAACATAAATCTGGCCGATATGGTATAATAGAAATATATGTGAGTTTTTAAAAAGGAGAATAATTGGCATGGAATTGACAACAATTAGAGAATTATATAAAAACAGTGATTCTTACATGGATCAGAAAGTAACCATCGGTGGATGGGTAAGAAGTATCCGCGGATCCAAAGCATTTGGATTCATCGTGGTAAATGACGGAACATTCTTTGAGCCTTTACAGGTTGTATATCACGACAAGATGGACAACTTTGCAGAGATCTCCAAGTTAAATGTAGGTGCAGCAGTAATCGTTACAGGTACACTGGTAGCAACACCTCAGGCAAAGCAGCCATTCGAGATCCAGGCAGATACTGTAGAAGTAGAAGGAGCATCCGCACCGGATTACCCACTTCAGAAGAAGCGTCACAGCTTTGAATATTTGAGAACAATTGCACATTTAAGACCTAGAACAAATACATTCCAGGCAGTATTCCGTGTACGTTCCCTGACAGCATATGCGATTCATAAGTTCTTCCAGGAGAGAGGTTTTGTATATGTGCATACACCACTGATCACAGGAAGTGACTGTGAGGGTGCAGGAGAGATGTTCCAGGTAACGACTATGGATCTGAATAACGTACCGAAGAATGAAGACGGAAGCGTAGATTATTCCAAAGATTTCTTCGGAAAAGAGACAAGCCTTACTGTAAGCGGACAGTTAAATGGTGAGACTTACGCACAGGCATTCCGCAATATTTATACATTCGGACCGACATTCCGTGCAGAGAACTCTAACACAACACGTCATGCGGCAGAGTTCTGGATGATCGAGCCTGAGATGGCATTTGCAGATCTGGATGACGATATGTTCGTTGCGGAAGCAATGTTAAAATACGTCATCAACTATGTGCTTGAGAATGCACCAGAAGAGATGAACTTCTTCAATTCATTCGTAGACAAGGGACTTCTGGAGAGACTGCACAACGTAGTATCTTCTGATTTCGCAAGAGTGACATATACAGAGGCTGTAGAACTTCTTGAGAAACACAATGATAAATTTGAATACAAAGTAACATGGGGAACAGACCTTCAGACAGAGCACGAAAGATACCTGACAGAAGAAGTCTTCAAACGTCCGGTATTCGTAACAGATTATCCGAAGGAGATCAAAGCATTCTACATGAAGCTGAACGACGATGGCAAGACCGTTGCGGCAGTAGACTGTCTGGTACCTGGAATCGGTGAGATCATCGGAGGAAGCCAGAGAGAGGATGACTACGATAAGCTGAAAGCAAGAATGGATGAACTGGGACTGAAAGAAGAAGACTACAAGTTCTACATGGATCTTCGTAAATATGGTTCTACAAGACATGCCGGATTCGGACTTGGATTCGAAAGATGCGTCATGTATCTGACAGGAATGGGCAATATCCGTGACGTAATTCCATTCCCAAGAACTGTCAACAACTGTGAACTGTAATAGAGGATCATGTGGATAACAACACGTGAAAAACGTATATAAAACGTATATGGGGACGGGGGATTTATAAAAATCCGCCGTCCCCATATAGAATGGAGGGCAGTATGAATATATTAGTAGTAGATGACGAAAAGGAAATCGCTGATGTAGTAGAGCTTTATCTCCAGAATGACCAATACAAAGTATTCAAATTTTACAACGGCCAGGATGCACTGGACTGTATTAACAGTACGAAGATCGATCTTGCGATCCTGGATATTATGCTTCCGGATATTGACGGATTCCAGATCCTCAAGCAGATCCGGCAGAAATATACATTTCCGGTGATCATGCTGACGGCGAAGACGGAATACATGGATAAGATCACCGGGCTTACGCTGGGAGCGGATGATTATATTCCGAAACCGTTCAATCCACTGGAGCTGGTGGCGAGAGTGAAAGCACAGCTTCGCCGGTGTACACAGTATAATGAAGGGACCAAAGAAGAAGGAGATGTCCTGGATTTCGGAGGGCTGTTTCTGAACCGGACTTCTCATGAGTGTGTATACAATGAAGTGCCGCTGACACTGACTCCGATAGAATTTGACATCCTCTGGCTTCTCTGTGAGAACCGGGGAAAGGTCATAAGCTCAGAAGAATTGTTCGAGAAAGTATGGCATGAGAAATATTATAAGAACAGTAACAACACGGTGATGGTGCATATCCGTCATCTCCGCGAGAAGATGAGTGCACCGACAGGCAAGTCTGATTTTATCAAGACTGTGTGGGGAGTGGGCTATAAGGTTGAAGAATAATTATCGGAAATTAAAATTCAGTATCCTCTTGCAGACGGTGCTGGTCACAGCGCTTACCGTTCTGGTAGGGGGGGTACTGCTTAAATTTGTGATCGATGGAATTTATAATGACAGTTTTGCCAGGTTTTTTGTAGATGCTCTGGTGTTTCTGAATGTAAATGAAAAGACGGCGATCCACCTCTATTGGAAACTGGTCGGAGATAACAAGACATTCTATATGATCGTTGGTTATCTGATCCTTTTTGCGCTGTTTTTTTATGTTGCGCTTTCTCAGATGACAAAATATCTGGATCAGATCGATCATGGAATTGAAAATATTATATCGGAATCTACAGATCCCATTCATCTGATCACAGAATTAAAACCAATAGAGATCCGTTTGAATGAGATTAAAGCAACATTAAAACGGCAGGAGCTGGAGGCATCGGAAGGCGAAAAGAAGAAAAACGACCTGGTGCTTTTTCTGGCGCATGATCTGAAGACGCCGCTGACTTCGATTGTGGCGTATCTTACGATGCTCGAAGATCATCCCGACATGCCGGAAGAAGAACGAAAAGCATATACTCACATCGCATTGGAAAAATCCATCCGATTAGGAGAGCTGATCAATGAATTTTTTGATATTACAAGATATAATCTTCAGAATATCGAACTGGAACCGGTAGAGATTGATCTTACGATGATGCTTGAACAGCTTGCAGATGAGCTGTACGGAGTCCTCCAGGAAAAGAAGCTGACCTGTGAAGTGGATGTAGAAGAAGATCTGATGATCTACGGAGATCCGGATAAGCTTGCAAGAGTATTCGATAATATCTTAAGAAATGCAATTGCTTACTGCTATGCAGATACGGAGATCCGGATCGAAGCGAAAATGAAGGATGGTGACATCGAGATCACATTTACCAATGCAGGTGATAAGATTCCGGGCGATATGCTTCAGACGATATTCGAGAAATTCTATCGCGTGGATGGTTCCAGATCGACAGGAACCGGCGGCGCAGGTCTGGGACTTGCGATCGCCAAACAGATCGTGGAGCTGCACGGAGGAAGAATCCTGGCAAAAAGTGATGACAACCGGACACAGTTTGTCGTAACACTGCCATCGAAAGAGAAGACAGAACAGAAAGAGGGAAGCGAGGATGAAGTTCATACACATCGCAGACTTGCATTTAGGGGCAAAGCCGGACGCGGGAAACGCGTACAGTCAAAATAGAGAACAGGAGCTCTGGGACAGCTTTCGTGATATCATAACAATCTGCAATCAGAAAAAGACAGATTTGTTGCTGATCGCGGGGGACCTGTTCCACAGGCAGCCACTTTTAAGAGAATTAAAAGAAATGAATTCCATACTGGAGATGCTGGAGCAGACAGAAGTTGTTATGATCGCCGGTAATCATGATCATATCAGGAAAAACTCTTATTACCGAACATTTACCTGGGCACCGCATGTGCACATGATCTGCTCGCAGGAAATGAGCTGTGTGGAACTTGACCGGATCCAGACGGCTGTCTATGGATGCAGTTATCATTCCAGAGAAATTCTGGAGCCGTTATATGATCATGCAGTTCCGGAAGGACGGCAGAAGTATGAGATTTTGCTTGCACACGGCGGGGATGAGAAACATATTCCGATCAAGAGTAGTCAGATCATGACGCTTGGGTATGATTATGCTGCATTTGGACATATCCACAAGCCGCAGATGCTGGTGGAGAACCGGATGGCATATGCCGGATCGCTGGAGCCGACGGATGTAGGTGATACAGGAGCTCATGGTTATATCGAAGGAAAGATCACCGGAAATGGTTGTCAGATCCGTTTTGTGCCACATGCACTGCGAGAATACAGACACTGCGAGGTACAGGTGGATAAATCTGTGACCGGCCATGTACTGAGGCAAAAGATTGCAGATATGATCGAAGAGCAGGGAAAGCAGAACATGTATAAGATTACACTGACTGGTTATCGAGATCCGGATATCTGGTATGAGCTGGATCATATGGATCCATACGGTAATGTGGTGGAGATTACAGACCACACAAAGCCTGCATATGACTTTGAAAAATTAAAAAATGAAAATAAAGGAAACATTCTCGGACAATATATTGAAAGCCTGAGTGGCTATCCGGCCGACAGTCTGGAGTACCAGGCACTCTGTGAAGGAGTGCAGGCTTTGATGGAGACGAGAAGAGGATAGAACCGAAAGATGCAGATTAATGAATTATTGTTAAAAAACTTTGGAAAATTTCATGACCGGCAGATAGATCTGGATGAGGGGATCAACCTGATTCACGGGGAAAACGAATCAGGAAAGTCTACAATCCATACATTCATCAGGGGAATGCTTTTCGGAATAGAAAGAGGGAGAGGACGGGCCGCGCAAAATGATACTTTCAGTATATACGAACCGTGGGAAAATCCTAATTACTATTCTGGTATATTGAAGTTCAAAAGTGGAGAGAAACATTTCCGTATCGAAAGAAATTTTGATAAATATTCTAAAAAAGCGGAACTGATCTGTGAAGAGGACGGTGAAGTACTGTCTGTAGAAGACGGAGATCTTCAGATGCTGCTTGGGGAGATGGACGCAGAACGTTACGATAATACCGTTTCCATGAGCCAGAGGAATGCACAGATGGGGGAAAGTATTGTGGCAGAGCTGAAAAATTATGCGACAAACTATTACACCTCGGGAAACGGAGAAATCGACCTGGCCGGTGCATTGGAACAGTTACGGGGCAGGAAGAAGATCCTGGAAAATGAGATCCGTATGGAAATGGCTCAAAAGCAGCAGAAACGTGAAAAACTTGAGCAGGAAGTATCTTTTGTCTGGCGTGATGTACATCATCTGGAAGAAGAACTGGAACGTGTAGAAGAAGAACTTGCATATCGGCTGGAAAAGGAAGAAGAAAAGAAAAAAGAGCGCCAGAGGGAAGAAGAACATGGAAAAGGTGTCATGGATGAGATTCGTCCAGAAAAATGGAGGATCCATCCAATGGAGCTTCTGGTGTTTGCACTGGTTATTGTGATTGCAGTCATCTTGTTTTCGAAACCGTGGAATTATCTGATTGCTATTGTGTTATTCCTTGCGTTCGGCTTATATATATGGAACCGGATGAAAGTTGGAAAAAAACAGGTAAAAACAGAGCCAGAGATTATCCTTGAAGAGATCACGCAGGAAGAGGAGAAAGTTCCGATAGAGAAGTTACGCTGGGAGAAATCGCATATTACAGCGGAATTAAAAGAGAAGAAAATTCAGTATGACAACCTGGGAGAACAGCTCGCGGAACTGGATGAAGTTAATGAGCGTTCCAGGGAATATGAGATGAAACGCCAGGCGGTCCAGATGGCGGCAGATCATCTGGAACAGTTGTCAGAGGAGATGCGGGGATATCTAAAAAGAGATCTGAATGAGAAAGCGTCATCATTCATCTGTGAGATCACAGGTGGAAAATATAAAAAGCTTGTGACAGATGAAAAACTTCATGTATCGCTTATGACAGATGAAAAGAGAGTAGAGATTGAACAGGTAAGCCGTGGAACGGTAGAACAGGTCTATCTGGCACTCCGTATGGCAGTGGGAGAGCTTTTATGTGAGGAAGAGATGCCGGTGATACTGGATGATGCATTTGCATATTATGATGAGGAGAGAATGCTTCAGACACTCAGATGGTTGAAAGAACATAAGAAACAAGTGATCATATTTACCTGTCAGACGAGAGAAGAACAGGTGATGAAAGAAGCCGGACTTGTTTATCACAAGATAGAACTTTAAAAAAATGCTGTCGGGAAATTCCCGGCAGCATTTTTTAATCACGTGCATTCGTAAGGAGCTGCCAGTGGCAGGTCCTGTAGATACTATTAAATCTCTTCACCATTTTTATACTTATTGACAACATTCTGAATTCTTTCGATAGGATTCAGGATACTGCTGATAGAACCATCGTGGTTAAGAGTGTCGATCACGAGGGCAATATATTTGCTCATATCACAGTTAATATAATATGGACGTTCCAGAAGTTCAGGTGTCTGGTAGATCAGGTTGGTAGTCAGAACAGCGTCTAAGATACCTTCTTCATATGCCTGGTCGAATTTCTCCAGACCGTTTGTGAACAGACCGAATGTAGCAGCGCAGAAGATACGTTTTGCTTTGCGCTGTTTTAACTGGCGGGCAACGTCTAACATACTGTCACCGGAAGAAATCATGTCATCAAGGATGATCACATCTTTTCCTTCTACGGAAGATCCAAGGAACTCATGAGCAACGATCGGGTTACGGCCGTCTACCACACGTGAGAAGTCACGGCGTTTGTAGAACATACCCATATCAAGGTTCAGTACGTTGGCAAGATAAATTGCACGTCCTGTAGCACCTTCATCCGGGCTGATTGCCATCATGTGATCGCTGTCGATCTGAAGGTCTTTAAAGGTACGGAGAAGACCTTTGACGAACTGGTATGTCGGACGGATTGTTTCAAATCCGTTTAATGGAATCGCATTCTGTACACGAGGATCGTGAGCATCAAATGTGATGATATTGTCAACACCCATACGGACAAGCTCCTGAAGAGCGAGTGCGCAGTCCAGAGATTCACGACTGCTTCTCTTGTGCTGACGGCTTTCATATAAGAATGGCATAATGACGTTAATACGACGTCCTTTTCCACCTACTGCTGCAATAATACGTTTCAAGTTCTGATAATGATCGTCAGGGGACATATGGTTAATATTTCCTGTCAGGGAATATGTCAGGCTGTAGTTACATACATCGACCATAAGATAAAGATCTTTACCACGAACGGATTCATTAATAATACCTTTTGCTTCACCTGAACCAAAACGTGGAACTTTTGCATCGATTAAGTAAGTGTCTTTCTCATAGCCTATGAAAGCGACATCGTTCTTATGAATATGTCCATCTTCCTTTCTCCATTTTACGAGATAATCATTTACTTTTGCTCCCATCTCTGTACAACCGTCAAGAGCGATCAGTCCAAGTGCTCCTACCGGTATATTCTCAAGATTACGATCGTTACGGCGTAACATCATTAGTACCTCCCAGGTTTAATAATTTTTTTTGGATACGGATATCGTCACCGGTAATACGCAGAATTGTATAATTACTGCTGATTCGTGAGAATGTCCGTTCCGAGTAGATTGATTTTATATCCTCCAATGCAAGGTTGGTAGATATTATGGTTGATTTCTGCCTTAATATGCGTTCATTCAGACAAATGAACAACTGGGATACAGTAAATGAATTCGGCAGTTCTGTACCCAGATCATCAATGATCAGCAAGTCACAGTCATAGATGTGTTCAAATACATCAGAATCCTTGTCCTGTCTTTTACCAAATGTATTCTCTGCAAGGATATCAAAAAGTCCGGCTGCTGTAAAGTAAATAACGGAATAAGCGGAATCCATTAATTCTTTTGCGATGCAGTGAGAAAGAAAAGTCTTTCCGACACCGGTATCTCCATACAGTAGTATGTTATGAAATTCTTTAGAAAATGTATCTACGAAGTTGTGACAGACATTTAATGCAGTTTCCATTGATTCCAGAGAAGAACGTCCGGTAAGCGGATCGATATGATTCCTGGAATAATAGGACAGAGAACAGGTTGAAAAGTTCTCTTTGTCAAGGATATCTTTGAGATTAGATTGCGTATATAAATAATCCACAATCGCTTTTTTGAAACAGTGACATTTATGTGTGCCAATATAACCGGTATCTTTACAATCCGGACACTGATAGTGTAATTCAAGGTAATTGGCAGGAAGACCATGTGCTTTTAATAAAGTCGGCTTTCTGGCGGAGAGTTCTTTGAGCTCTGATTTTAAAGAAGAAAGAGCAGTCTGATCTCCGTCCAGAAGCAGTCTTGCCTTTTTAACACTTAAAGAGGAGATGGAATGATCCACTTCCTCTAATTCGGGAATGAGGGCGTATGCCTTCTCATAGCGTTTTCTGAGTTGAAACTCATTATCCAGTTGTTTTTGTTCATAAGTACGCATTAAATGATCGTACTGAGAATTGGAAAGTGCCATGTTATGGAAAACTCCTCTGCATTCGCATAATAGAATCTGATATGTATACTTTATTGCTGAACCAGACGACGTTCCAGATCATTCATGTCATAAGAACGTCCGTCGAAATTGTTGAACTTATTGTTCTGGTTAATTGCAGGCTTCTGTGCCTGTTGCTGTCTTTTGCGTTCCTTTGCGAGCTCTTTCGCACGTTCCTTCTCTTTGCGATAATCAGCATCTACCGCATCAATATCTTTTAACTGACGGACATTCTTGTCCTTCCAGCGCTTCAGAATGGAATCGGTGTAATCAAAGCTTGGCTGATGAATGGCATTCATCGTACGGTCACATGCTTCAAGGATTACTTCCAGAGCAAAACCATATTCTTCTGACCATTTGCGGATATAGGCAATCTCAGAAGCGGCAGGACCGCGGCCCTTAATCCCATATGCATTCAGGACGCAATAACAGTTCTTATTATAAAGAAATGAACTTGTCTTGGCAAGATTCACAGTTGTTATGTTTTCTTCATGCCATGATAAGGCCACCTTATTAATATAATGCATACTCTTGTGACCATTTTCGACACAATATTCGATCAGATACTCAATAAGTTCAGCTGACATATTCAGTGTGTCATAAAAATAAGTAATCTGGTCAATATCAGTAGCGGAAAGTGTCTTGCCGAGATACTGTTCGGCAACAAAGAGTAATTCTTTGAATTCTGCACGTTCCTTACGGCTACGGTACTGCTGTATATTTGTTGTAGATGCCGGAACCGCAGAAACAGGGGCTTCGACAGAATCAACAGGGTAATCCATCTGATTTGTCATAGATGGAACGGACGCAGTCATATAGCCGGACTGTACATCGTGTAATTCGGAAGTTGGTACGGATGAACGGACCGTACTTTGCGGAGTCGGATCATCCGGAGTGTCATCCAGATAATCAAGGAGTCCTTCACTCTTCCAGTATCTTAATGCGCGGAGTACATCCTTCTCTGTGCACTCGAGCAGATCAGCCAGCTCGGAAACAGAAAGACATCCGGAGGACTGATTCATATGACGGAGAAGCAGGAGATATACTTTGACATATTCTCCATTGGCTCTGACCATATACTGGTCGATAAATTCATTGTCCAGTACAGTCGCGTTCGTCTGTACATACTTCGTAAGTTTTAATTCCTTCATAATAATTCCCCGTCCTCCCCAGAACTTTTTGTATCTTTCGTTTCATCGTAGACACATTATAGCACCGGGAAGACGGGGAAAAAAGAAATTTTTGAGCCGAAATCCGACTTTTTTGTGGATAAAATTGTGTGGATAATGTGGATAACTAGCGGTTAAGCAGGTTTTCCCCAATGTTTACAACGTTTCCGGCTCCCATAGTTATCAACACATCTCCCTTCTGGCACTTGTCCAGACAGAAGTTTTCAATCTCTTCAAAGCTTGGGAAATAGTAAGCATCGCATCCTTTTTTCTTTAATTCTTCTGCGATCATCTCAGAGGACATGCCCAGAGTATCTGTCTCACGGGCTGCATAGATGTCTGCGAGGATCACATGGTCGGCATGTGTCAGGGCATCTACGAACTCAGGGAATAACGCTTTGGTACGTGTATAAGTATGCGGCTGGAAGATACACCAGACTTCTTTGTGCGGATATTCCTTTGCCGCTGTTAACGTAGCGTTGATTTCTGTTGGATGGTGTGCATAATCATCGATGATCGTAAATCCGTTGACTTCACCTTTGTATTCAAAACGACGGTCAGTGCCGTGGAAGGACTTCAGACCTTCTTTGATCTTGCTGAAAGGAACTCCGAGAAGATCAGCGACTGCGATTGCAGACAATGCATTGGATACATTGTGGTCTCCGTTGACAGATAAGGAGATTCGGTCGATAAATTCCCCGGATTTTATCAGGTCAAAGGAAGCTTCACCCTTCTTGTCGTGGAGAATGTTGGTTGCACTGTAGTCAAGGGAGCTGTCGTTGCCGTAACGGATCACACGGCAGTCAAGGTCTGCAGTGATCTCTTCCAGATCAGGAATGTTATCATTGATGACCAGGGTTCCGTCCTTCGGAAGTAATTTAGCGAAACGATGGAAGGAATTACGGATATCAGCCAGATCCTTGAAGAAATCCAGATGATCTTCGTCAATATTCAGGATCACACCGATCTTCGGGAAGAAATGCAGGAAACTGTTCGTGTATTCGCATGCTTCGGTAACAAAGTATTCAGAGTCGCCCACACGGATATTTCCGCCGATAGCTTTCAGGATTCCGCCTACGGAGATCGTAGGGTCCAATTCTCCGGCGAGGAGAATGTGTGAAAGCATCGAAGTTGTGGTTGTCTTTCCGTGAGTACCTGAGATTGCGATCGGCATATCATAGTTTGTCATCAACTGTCCGAGTAATTCCGCACGGGTCAGCATAGGAAGCTTCTGTCTTACTGCTTCGGCATATTCTTCGTTATCCGGATGGATAGCTGCTGTGTATACAA
>ENA-ORUI01002468-ORUI01002468.1-human-gut-metagenome-genome-assembly--contig:-NODE-2468-length-15340-cov-2.129473_pt1 | contig 15340 bp, 17 predicted proteins | sample MGYA00242078_ERZ509205 | MGnify/ENA primary metagenome ERZ509205 (study PRJEB26280, sample SAMEA2338828) | human gut metagenome | biome: human gut; feature: human-associated habitat; material: faeces... | reverse complement strand
TGTCCAGGGCCTGGCCCAGGCGCACACTTGGCTCCAGGAGGCCAGCGGACGCGGCAACGACTTTGTGGGCTGGGTGAACCTGCCCCGGGACTACGACAAGGAGGAGTATGCCCGCATCAAGGCCGCCGCCAAGAAGATCCAGAGCCAGATCCACTGATCCCTGAGACACCATCAATAAAGACAAGGGGAGAGGAAAACCGTTTCCTCTCCCTTTTCCGTTTTCCCCTCTGACGACGGGGCCGCCCGTCACGGTGACGCCATGCGAGAGGAACCCTGCAAGACCTACGGCCATCTTTTCCCCGCCGACCAGCACATTGCGGACGCCGTGGGCGCCGTGCTGTCCGATTGGAACATTCCCGAATGCACCGAACTGGAAGGCGATATTTTCCGCATCAGCTTCGAGGGCGTCTTCTTCCCCTTGGACGATGTGCTGGACGCGCTGCGCCCTTTGCTTTGCGCGGAAAGTTCCGGTAAAATCGACCTGATCGACATGGAAGCCTGGACGCTGACGCGCGCGGCCTTTTCCGGCACGGAAATAACGGTCAAAACCGTGGGGCTCAACCACGTGCTGGCCTATTCCGGCCACTGACGTGCCCCTTTTCATCAGCGGCGTTTGCCTATACCTTTGTCGGCGCGCGGATTCTCCTCTTGCGGCATCATCCCGCCGCGGGACGGACAGGCTGCCCAAGCACGGCCGCTCCGCTTTCACCAAACACGTATTCATCAATCCTGCCTCCCTGACACGCGGAATTACGCCCGGATGAGACAGGAAAACAACGAGGATCGCATGAAAGTCTATCTCATCGGCGCCGGACCCGGCGACCCCGGTCTGCTGACCATCAAGGGCAAGGACATTCTCGAAAAGGCCGATGTGGTCGTGTATGACTACCTCGCCAACGGCAACATCAAAAATTCCGTCAACTATCCCAACTGCGACATGGGCATCTGCCGCGCCGAGGGGCGCATCACCCTGCTGCACCGGAACATTCCCAACTCTCTGGGTCGGTTCACCGCCGCCATTGCAGGCGAAAACATCAACATTGACGGTCTGATGAACAAGAGCCGGGGTGAATACGCCTACACCATGCTGGATCTTGACCGCCACCCCTCTGCGGATGTTGTAGAGCATCTGAAGCAGATCGACGGCGTTCTGAAAGTCCGGGTCATCAAGTAAAATAGTTTTCGGGAGGGGCTTTGCCCCTCCCGAATTATTTATTGATCTTCTTTTTCCTTCTGATTTTTCAGAAACTGCTCCTTCATTTTTTGCAAACGGCGGCGTTTTTTCCGCTCCCTGTTCTGCTTGAACCGGGATTGCAGCTCCGGCGGATGATCCTGTAACTTTTCCTCCGGGATGTTCCGCTGGGCAAGGCGCTTGTCCGTAAACTCCCGCGCCAGCGTGTACAGCACCGACGCCAGCGGGATCATCAGCAGCATACCGAACACGCCCATCAGCTCGCCGCCGATGGTGACCGCCACCAGCACCCACATACCGGGCAGGCCGATGGAGGTTCCCACCACTCTGGGGTAGATCAGGTTGTTTTCCAGCTGCTGCAAAATCAGGAACATTGCCACGAAAGTCAATGCTTGCAGCGGGTTATCCACCAGAATGAAGAACGCGCCCAGCACGCAGCCCACAAACGCGCCCACCACCGGCACCAGCGCCGTCACCGCGATGATGACGCTGACCAGCGGAATGTAGGGCATCCGGAAAATCGCCATGGTCACGGCGAACAGGCCGCCCAGAATGCAGGCTTCCAGACACTGCCCGGAAATGAAATTGGAGAAGGTGCTGTTGGTCAGCCGCAGAATCCGGATAATCTCATCGCCGGTTTTCTCCGGAATCAGGGAATAGAGAATCCTCCGCCCCTGCCGCGCCAGAATTTCCTTCCGCGCCAGACAGTAGATGGCAAAGGCGATGCTGACCACCAGATTCACGATGCCGCTGGTCACGCTGCCAATCACATTCACCGCGCTGCCCATCACCGTGGACATCTGGTTGCCCAGGAAGCCCATGGAATCCTTCAATATTTTCGTCCATTCCAGACTTTCCAGATCGGCAACCTCCATGATCCAGGCCTTCATGTCCGGATTGTCGTCCATCAGCTGCATCAGCTTTGCCGACGTCTGCTCGATGAATGTCGGAATTCGCTCCGTCAGGGCGGCCACCGTCACCTGAATCTGGGGCGCCAGCATCTCCACCACGAACATGATGACCAGCGCCAAGGCCGCAATGGTCAGCACAATGGACAATACCCTTCGCAGTCCCTGCTTGTGAATGCCGTCCAGCTGCCGCTCAATTGCGCGCATCGGCACGTTGAACACGAAGGCGATGACCGCGCCCGCCACAAACGGCGATATCAGATTCCACAGCGACTTCGCCGCGCTGCTCGCCTGCTCCGTATCCAGCAGAATCCACGCAAAAACGAGACACCCCGCCGCCAGAAGAAACAGCCTGCGCAGCAGCTTTTTGTCTATCTGCATTTTCAATACCCCCTTTTTGCTTAGTATACCGCAAAAATTTATAAATGTCCAGTAAATGTCCGGCGAAAGCTTTGCCGGAGCGGCATATTTATTCTTTTGGGCGCATATGGATGATGCGTAGCACACAGCATCGGAGGGGTAGCATATGACAGACACCATTGAGAAGCGAGCCTGTGAAGCGGCTGTGTACGTGATCGAAACCGGTGCCACCGTCCGGGCCGCAGCCCGGCACCTCGGCATTTCCAAATCCACGGTGCATAAAGACCTGACCCAGCGGCTGAAGCAGTACAATTATGCGCTGTACCTTCAGGTTCGGGAAATTCTGGACGAAAACAAACGGGAGCGCCACATCCGCGGCGGGATGGCCACAAAACGGAAGTATCAGCATCAATAGTGGGAAATGCGGAATGCCAAATTATTGGGCATTCCGCATTTTTGTGATATAATGCTGTCAGGATTCCCGCCGCCAATTCGTATTATGGTCAGAGGCCTCAATAAGCGAAAGCACACATAAGGACGGTGACACATTGATGGATGAATTTCACGCCAGACGGCTGGTAGACCTTTACGCGGATACGATCCTGCGTATCAGCTACAGCTACTTAAAACAGACCTGCGACGCAGAGGATATCTGCCAGACTGTCTTTCTGAAATATCTCACCAACGATTGTACATTTGACAGCATTGACCACGAAAAAGCATGGATCATCCGAACCACCATCAACGCCTGCAAGGACTACCTGAAAAGCGCCCATTTCCGGCGCACCGTGGCGCTGGACGAGGCCGCGGCGGTAGCCGCGCCGCCGGTGCCGGACACGGAAGTTTTAGACGCGCTGAAGCGGCTGCCGGAGCAGTACCGGATATCCCTGTACCTGTTTTATTATGAAGAATACTCCGCAAGGGAGATTGCCCAGGTGATGGGCAAATCGGAAGCCAACATCACCCAGTACCTGTCCCGCGGGCGGCGGAAGCTGCGCACACTGCTGACAGAGGAAAGGAGCCAAGTCGTATGACCCATAATGTAAAATCGGAGCTGCGGCGTTCCATGGACGCCATTCACTTTTCCGGAGACGATAAGGAGCGCATGGTGGCGCTTCTCATGTCCGCCGAAGCCCCGCGCCAGCGCCGGAGCGGGAAAAAGTTCCTGCTGCTGGCTCTGGCGGCCACGCTGGTGGTGGGCGCCCTTACCGGCGCGGCGGTGTTCACCCGCTGGTCAAGAAGCGCCCAGACGGCCTACAACCCGCCCCAGCAGGTCAAGGAGCAGGCCGAGAAAAGCGGCCTGTCCGTGATGCTGGAGGACAAGCAGAAGGAGGTAGCCCCCGGCGAGGTGCTCAGCGCCACCGATCAGGGCATCACCATTACGGCGGTGCAGTCCATTGTGGATAGTTACGGCGCCGATCTGTTCTTCCGGGTCGAGGGCTTTACCCTGCCGGAGGGTCGGAATCCCGAACTTTTCTGGGACCGTGACGATGTGACAATCGACGGCTCCACGGAATTCCACAGTTCCATGACCGGCTGGTTCTATGACGGCACCACCCGCAATGAAGCCGGGGAATGGGTCTACGCCTCCAACGGCCAGCCCGTCGAATTCGGGAACGACAAATATCAGTCCGCCATTTACCAATGGGTGGCCGATGACGGAAGTCTGGAGTATCAGATGAAAATCCGATTCCGGGATAGCGGTGAACGCTATTGGGGCAAGGAATTTTCCATTCACTTTAACGGCATTGGCGTTGGGGCTGAAAAGGGCGGCATCATGGAGGAGCCGCTGGTATCCGGCAGCTGGGATCTGCACTGGACGCTGACCGGCGCGGACAGCACGAAAAACTCCGTCACCCTCACCCCCAACATGGAGATCGGCGACAGCGGCCTGACCCTATTGGAAGCGGAAGTCGGTCAGAAAACCATCCGTGCGGTCTATCAGTCGGATCACGACTGGGACGGTTGGAAGCAGCTGGAGATGCTTTCCCCCGGCCTTTATCAAATCTGCATGAAAGACGGCAGTGCGGTTCGGGTTGTTCCCACTCAGGAGAACTATGCAAGATGGGAAGCAGAACGCATCTGCGAAGTTACATACGAAACCTTCGACGGAATTCTGGATGTCTCTGCGCTGGATTCTCTGGCCTACGACAAGGGTTCTGAGATTGGCGCCGACGGGAAACGAGTCCACACCTTTGACTACATTCCCATTTCATAAGTTGGCCTACCGGCGAAGAAATCGGGGCTTTGCCGTGAACCAAACACCCCCTTATGTAGGTTTATCACTACGTAAGGGGGTGTTTTTTCTATTGTCCGGCTTTACCGGTGCTGTTCACACTGTCAGAGAGTATTTTTATCATTTCCGAAGGAACTTCCCGGAATGTCAGTTCTTAAGCGTTCCACTCCGCCGCCCATTTCCGGAAGGCGGTTTTGCCGCTTTCCTGCCGCATCCGGGCGAGCCATGCCCCGCACTTTGCCTTGTCGCCCCGGTTCCGGGCATCCATGGCGAGGACCTGCAGAAGTTCCAGACTCCGGAGCTTGTAGCCCGCCCGGTTCAGCTGTTCCTCCAGCTGCTCCCGGTCAACGGGCTGTCCGGCGGCGGCGTCCCGGCGGGCTTCCAAAAGGGACAAGCTCTCCTGAAGATTTTTCCGAAGCGCCGCTTTTCCGCCGCTGAGGGCGATAATTCCCCGCAGCCCCTCCATCGCCTCGTCAGCATTCTCTCCCAGCGCCAGCTCCGCCCGAGCAAGGTCGGCATACCACACCCCCGCCACGGGGGCATCCGTATAGAAGCGGGCGGGAAGCTCCCCCAGCACAGACTTTGCCTCAGCATAGCGGCCCGCCGCGAAATAGCTGTCGGAAAGATAAAACCGGCAGACCATACCGTCCCGGCTCTCCCCGGGGATCCGCCGGGCCACGGGCAGGAACTGCTCCAGAAACGCCTCCGGGTCCAGATCCATGTGCAGAATACCCAGCATTCCGGTACAGGCGACGGAAGCGGTGATGTTCCCCAGCAGCCGTGCGGCCGTGCAGCCGATGCCCAGCAGCAGTACGGAGGCAAGAACAGGAATGTACACCGCCCGCCCCCGGTTTCGCATCCACACAAAAACCGTCAGAGCCACGGTAAGAGCCAGCGTCACGCCCATGACGATCCGGCTTCGACGAAATCCTCGATACATATCCATTCCTCCTGTTTTCTCCGGCGCTCCACCGTCAAATTGCTGTCCAAGTCTCTGTGATCCAAGCTGTTTTCTGTTACAGATGCACAGTGATAGTATTATAACAGCCCCGGCAGGAAAAAGCAACGGCGGCCGGTGAAAATGCAGACCCAGCACAATAAGGTGTCGATTCCTGACGCGGATTTCAGGATGAGTCACAAATAATCCCTATTTCCTTTTTCGGCAATATGGTGTATAATGACAATAAATCAAGAAAACAGCAATCAAATTTATGCAAGGCCATCAATAAATATGTATGAATTATGACCGAATGGAGGGCTGATATGGTACGGGTCACAGCACTGATGGATGACCACGCTTCGGAGCACAAAGCGCTGACTGCGGAGCACGGACTTTCTTACCTTGTGGAAATGCCGGAGCTGCGGCTGCTGTTCGACTGCGGTGCCTCGGCGGTTCCTATGGCCAACGCCCACAGACTGGGGCTGAGCCTGAAGGAGCTGGACGCCGTGGTTCTGAGTCACAGTCACTACGACCACGCCGCCGGATACCGGGATCTCATTGAGGCGGGTCTTGGCTCCCGGCATCTTTATATAGGCCCCGGCTTCTTCCGGAAGAAGTTCGCCTTCGACGGCCTGCGCTACACGGATCTCTCCGCCGGGTTCGGCGAGGACTTTCTGCAAGATCACGGGATCACCGCCCATGTGACCGACGGCGTTTTGGAACTGGACTTCGGCGTATATCTGGTCTCGGGCTTCCCCCGGGTGACGCCCTTTGAGACGATCCCGGAGCGGTTCGTCTGTCTGACGGAAGACGGCTTCCGGCGGGATGATTTTCCAGACGAACAATGTCTGGTGCTGGAGCGGGGCGGAAAGCTGTACCTCTTTGTCGGCTGCTCTCACCCCGGCATTCTGAATATGGTGCGGCACGTCTTTTCGGTGCTGAATAAGCCCGTGGCTGCCGTGTTCGGCGGCACCCATCTGGTGGAAGCCGGAAAAGATCGGATCCTGAACACCGTGAACGTGCTGCGGGAGATGGGGATGGAGACACTGGGCCTGAGTCACTGTTCCGGCGACGCCGCCGAAGCATTGGCCAGAGACGTATCCGGCGTCCGGGTGTGCCATCTGGCCTGCGGAGACAGCATTTTCCTGGAGTAACGGCCTATGCTGCTGGAAGAATTGGCGGAAGATCTGGTCAGCGCCACCTCCGGGCTGCTGGACGGGCGGATCATCAATATCATGAATCCGGATGGTATCATCATCGCCTCCACCCAGCCGGAGCGGATCGGCACCTTCCACAAGGGTGCCCGGGACGCCGCCGTCAGCGGCAAGCCCGTCAGCATCCGCCCGGATCAGATTCAAGAGTACAGCGGCGCCCGGGAGGGCTACAACATGCCGCTGCGGGTAGGCGGAAATATCATCGGCGTGGTGGGTATCTACGGGGAACCGTCCGAAATCCGTTATCTTGCCCATCTGGTGGAGGTCTACACCGAAAAATATTATCAGCTGGAAGCGCTGATACGTCCCCAGTACGCGCAGGGCGCGCTGAAAAGCATTCTGCTTTCCAAGCTTCTGGAGGGCAGCGCAAAGAGCATCGCGGAGGCAGAGACCCTGATCAAGTCCCGGAACCTTACCCTGCGCTACCCCGTCCGGGTGGCTCTGCTGGCGGACAATGATGGGAAAAACCTCACGGCGCAGCAAGCGGAGGCGGAATTCCACCGCTGGGAAAGCGCCGGAGCGCTTTCGGGGACGGAAGATCTGTGGAGTCTCATCGACGGGCGTCTCATCCTGCTTCTTTCCGACAGACCGGGCCGCAAAGCGGAAGACGTCCAGACCGCCCTTCGGCTGAACCTGAGTCTTCCGGTTCAGGCTCCATGGGAAATCCAACGGGCCTATCAGCAGGTGCTTCTGCTGGACTCCTTCACGGACAGCGGCCGCAACCTTCTGAGCGATCCGGATACCCGGCTGCGGTACATGCTTCGCTGCACGGCGGTGGAGAATCAGGATTTCGCGGAGGAAATGCTGGCCCGGCTGGGCCGGAATTTCTCCCCCGCGGAACAGAAATCCCTGCTGTACACGGCGCAATGCTACTATGCCTGCGAAAAGAGCGTCACCCGGGCCGCTGCCCAGCTGTACGTCCACAAGAACACCCTGCTCTACCGGCTGCACAAGCTCTGGAGCACCCTCGGTGTGGACGACAGCGGCGAATTCCAGCAGGAGTTCACTGTGCGGCTGATCCTTGAATACTATCTTGGTAAACAAGGCCCTCGGGCCTTAAAATAAGGGCATTGGAAAAATGTCTAAAAGGAGGATACATTCATGCAAACCTTTTTCCTGTTCGCACTCATCATAGCGTCAGTCGGGCTGATGGTCATCGCCATTTCAAAATGGAAGATCCATCCTTTCATCGTCATGACGGTCATTGCGCTTCTGGTCGGTCTGATCTGGGGTGCCGTGTATCCGGAGTCTGAGCTGACCCCCGCCAAGGTCGTAAACAGCGTCAAGAGCGGCTTCGGCGACATTATGACGAGCATCGGCATCGTGATTCTCTGCGGTACCATCATCGGCACCATTCTGGAGAAGACCGGTGCCGCGCTGACCATGGCAAACGCCATCCTGAAACTGGTCGGCAAGAAAAGGAGCGTGGTCGCCATGGGCGCCATGGGCTATGTGACCGGTATTCCCGTATTCTGTGATTCCGGCTTCGTGGTCCTGTCCCCCATCAGCCGTGCTCTGGCTGCACAGTCCAACGTCTCTCTGGCCGTTATGGGCACCGCGCTTTCCGGCGGTCTGTACGCCACCCACTGTCTGGTTCCTCCCACCCCCGGCCCCATTGCCATGGCCGGTACGCTGAACGCGGATCTGGGCCTGACCATTCTTGTCGGTCTGGTGATCTCCATTCCCGCCGTTGTGGTTGCCGTCCTGTATGCCAAGCTGGTAGCCAGCAAGATCGACATCCCCGCCAACTCCGAGTATACGCTGGATGAGCTGAAGGAAAAGTACGGCAAGCTGCCCGGTACTCTGCACAGCTTCTCCCCCATTCTGCTGCCCATCGTGCTGATCGCCCTGTCCTCTGTGGCCGCCTTCCCCGGCAGCCCCTTCGGCACCGGCTTCCTGTACACCTTCATCACCTTCATTGGCAATCCCGTTGTGGCTCTGCTGCTGGGTGTGTTCCTTGCCATAACGCTGATCCCCGCGCAGGAAAAATCCCATACTCTGGAGTGGGTCACTCAGGGCGTTACGGACAGCGCTGCCATCCTCGCCATCACCGGTGCAGGCGGCTCCTTCGGCGCCATCCTGAAGCTCCTGCCCATCGCTGATTCCGTCGGCGGTCTTGTCAGCACCGGCATCGGCATTCTGATCCCCTTCATCATTGCCTCCATCCTGAAGCTGGCCATGGGCGCTTCCACTGTCGCGATGATCACCACCGCCGGTATGATGGCGCCTCTGATGGAGACCATGGGCTATACCTCCCCGCTGGCAAAGGTTCTGGTCGTTATGGCCATCGGCGCCGGCTCCATGGTTGCCTCCCATGCCAACGACTCCTACTTCTGGGTCGTGTCTCAGTTCTCCGACATGAAGACCGAAGAGGCCTACAAGTGCCAGACCGGTATGACCGCGGTCATGGGTATCACCATCATTATTCTGCTGTTCGTGATTTCTCTGTTCATCTGATCATACATCCCAAGCCGGGCCGCCGCTGCGGCGGCCCGGCACTTTTCTTTTTCTGAGGAAATCAGAAGCTCCGGCCATGCGGCATTAGAGGCCGCGCCGCCGGTTTTGTCCCTTCGGACTGAAAATTTGAATTACGACCCATTAAAGGAGCATGAACCATGCATATGGAAGACCAGAAAATCCGGGAGGACGCCCGGAAAATAATGGATGCGGCACTGCACGCGGCGCTGCCGGATACCGCCGTGGAGAAGGCGCTGGCGGAGATGCCCGACGCTTCGGGCAGACTCATCCTTGTGGCCGCGGGCAAGGCCGCGTGGCAGATGGCCGCCGCCGCGTACCGGATCCTTGGGGAAAGGATCGACGACGGCATCGTCATCACCAAACACGGCCACGCCATGGGCGCCATCGGCAATCTGACGATCCGGGAAGCCGGGCATCCGGTGCCCGACGCGGACTCCTACAACGCCACGGAAGCGGCCCTGACCATGACGGCCGGATTGAAGGAAACGGATACAGTCCTGTTTCTGCTGTCCGGCGGCGGCTCGGCGCTGTTTGAAAAGCCCCTGATCCCGCCGGAGGAAATGGATGACATCACCCGGCAGCTGCTGGCCTGCGGCGCGGACATTGTGGAGATCAACACCCTGCGCAAACGGCTGTCCGCCGTAAAGGGCGGTAAATTTGCCCAGCACGCAGCCCCCGCCCGGGTGTATTCTGTGGTTCTGTCGGACATTCTGGGAGACCCGCTGGACATGATCGCCTCCGGCCCCGCCTATCCGGACAGTTCCACCGCCGAACAGGCCCGGGCCGTTGTAAAAAAGTACGGGCTGAAGCTTTCGGCAGCTGCTCTGGAGCTGCTGGACAGGGAAACCCCGAAGCAGCTGGACAATGTGACCACCCGCATCACCGGCTCCGTCCGGCAGCTGTGCGCCGCGGCGTCCGAAACCTGCCAGACGCTGGGCTATACCCCCGTTGTTCTGACGGCATCACTGGCCTGTGAGGCCCGGGAGGCCGGCGCGTTTCTGGGAGCCGTCGCCCAATACCATCAGGATTCGGCCCGGTCCCTCGCCTTTATCGCGGGCGGTGAGACCGTGGTGCATCTGACGGGAACCGGCAAGGGCGGACGAAATCAGGAAATCGCGCTGGCAGGGGCGAAGCTTCTGGACGGTCTTGCGGGCACGGCCCTGTTCTCCCTCGGCTCCGACGGCACCGACGGCCCCACTGACGCGGCAGGTGGTATCGTCACCGGAGAAACAGCCGGGGCACTGCGGGAAGCCGGTGTGGACATTGACCGTGTTCTGAAGGACAATGACGCCTACCACGCGCTGGCAAAGGCCGACGGCCTGATCTTTACCGGCCCCACCGGCACCAATGTCAACGACCTGACGGTGCTGCTGATTCGGCGATAAACCAACCCCACACTTCTCAGGGCTGCCTTTGCAGGCAGCCCTTTTTTGTAAAAAATGATTTCCCAGGAACGGACGTTATACGTTATAATAGCGCAAAATACCTTACAGACCGCACCCCTTCTGTCAAAAAAGGCTAACCGCCTTTTTGACAGTCTAAGCGGCGGGTTTCCCCGCCGCTGCCTTCGTCCTACAGATCGTCCGCGTCCTGCACCGGCTTTTCCTCCGGGTGCTTGACCAGCCCCGTGTAGCTGCCAAAGGGGTCGGTCACGATTTTCTCTTTTTTCGCCATGTTCTCACCTCCATGGCTATTGTCTGCCCATCGGCGGCAATTATGTTGCATTTCCCGTCCGGAAATGATAGACTATAGGAAAAACGAAGGGAGATTTGCCATGTTCAGCATCACCCTGATCACCATGGGCAAGCTCAAGGAAAAATTCTACATTTCCGCCGCCGAGGAATACAAAAAGCGTCTGGGCGGATACTGCGCCTTTACGCTTCTCGAGCTGCCGGAAGCCAGACTTCCCGAAAATCCCTCCCCCGGCGAGATCGAGGCGGGGCTGGAAAAGGAGGCCGAGCTGATCTTCTCCAAAATTCCCAAGGGTTCCTGGTTCTGCGTCCTCACCCCCGAGGGGAAGGAGCTATCCAGCGAAGCCTTCGCGGACAAGCTCCGGGACGTGAAAAATTCCGGCAAGTCCAGTGCCTGCTTTTTGATCGGCTCCTCCTTCGGCATGTCCCCCCGGGTCAAGCAAAGGGCGGATTTCCGCCTCTCCATGGGGGCGATGACCTTCCCCCACCATCTGGCGCGGATCATGGTTCTGGAACAGCTCTACCGGGCAGAAGCCATTCAGGCGGGAAGCAAGTATCATAAATAGACCTCTTTTAAGGCTCCACGCACAGGCGCGGAGCCTTTTCTGCGCCCAATGTGTTTGCTTTTCAGTTGAGTGTGTATATTTTATATGAAGTACCTTGACAGATGAGGTACTTTGTGTTATACTGCTCGCGTAAGGAGGGATGCCTGTGTCTATTGCCGGTGATTTGATACGGGGGCATACCGACGCCATCATTCTGGCGCGGCTGCTTCGCGGTGACAGCTACGGCTACGAGATCAACAAAGTCATTTCTACCCTCTCCAACAACCGCTTTGAGCTGAAGGAAGCGACCCTTTACACGGCGTTCAAGCGGCTGGAGGAGCTGGGCTACATCGCTTCATACTGGGGCGACAGCGGCGCGGGCGCACGGCGGCGCTACTACACCATCACCCCCGCCGGGCGGGAAGCCTGCCACCGTCTGCTGGGAGAATGGCAGGAAACAAAAGAAATTATGGATAAACTTCTGGAAGTGGAGGAGAAATTATGAGAGAGCAGCTGATTCAGTACGTGCAGCTCCTGTTCGCGGGAGCCGCGGATTGCGACGATACCCGGCAGGAGATCCTGCAAAACACCTTAGACCGCTACGACGATCTGATCGCCGCCGGAAAAACGCCGGAGGCCGCCTACCGCCTTGCCATCATGGGCATCGGCGACATCAACGAAATTCTGGGCAGAACGTCTGGCACACCTGCCGTCATGCCCGTCCCGGCGGTCAGCCAGGAAAAGCAGGACACCCCGACGAAGAAAATTCTCCGCGCCATTGGAGTGGGACTGTACATTCTCTGCCCCATCCCGCTGTTCGTTCTGAGCGGTATGTGGAACATGGGAATTCCGGGTCTGTGCGGGACGCTGACCCTCGTGGCCGTCGCCACGGTGCTCATCATTCTGGGCGCTAAGAAGGAAACCGAAAATGCAGACGTCGAGCCGGGTACTCCCCAATCGGCGCTTGCCAAGAGCATCAACGGCCTGATCTGGGCAGTTGGCCTTGCGATCTATTTCATTGTCAGCTTCCTCACGGGCGCATGGTACATCACTTGGGTGATCTTCCCCATCACCGCCGCCGTGCAGGGGCTGGTCAAAGCCATTCTTGACCTGAAGGAGGGTAAATAAGATGAAAAGCAATGCAATCGTTCGCATCGTCATCTGGAGCGTCGTGATTTTTGTGCTGCTGGCAATTCTCATTGCCGGGCTGGGCAACAACCTCTTCACGATGTTCCACGGCAGCACCGATACGGTGTACCACAGCACCGATGTCGCAGCCTCCGAGTCTCCATCGGGTCAGTCCGATACTCCCATCGCAGAACGCTCTGTCTCCGTGGTATCGCAAACCAGTGTCTACACCATGCCCAACACCCAATCTGCTTCTGTCGGCGCACTGAATGTGGGCGACAATGTGGTCATTGACCGTTCCGAGGAGGTAGGCGGGGGCAGCTGGATTCACATCACCTCCCCGTTTGACGGCTGGGTTAATGCTGAGTGTCTCAAGCTGAACGGTGTCAACCAGACCGGTTCGGCCGGTTCCGCAGACCCCGCTGCCATCCGGGAAATCAAAATCGAATGGATCTCCGGTTCCGTCACCGTCGAGCCGGGGGACGTGCAGGAAATTACCTTTCTCGAATCCGGCAATGGCACCGACAAATATGAGATGGTCTGGAAGCAGTCCGGCGACGAGCTGGTTATCCAATACAGCAAGGACAGCAGCATCGCCGGCTTCGGCATTCACATTGACAAAGGCAGCAAAGACCTGACCGTCACCGTTCCCCGGGGCTGGGTCTGTGATTCTCTGGAACTCGACACCGCTTCCACCGATCTGACCGTCCGCGACATGATCATCCGGGAGATGGAGATCGACAGCGCCAGCGGCACCGCCAAATTTGAAAACTGCACGGTCAGCAGTCTGGACGTGGACACCGCTTCCGGAGACGTCACGTTCACCGGAAGTCTGAGCGAGCTGGACTTTGAGGCCGCCTCCGCCAGCTTTACCGGCGTGCTGGAGAATGTTCCCGACAAGGTGAAAATGGACTCCATGTCCGGCGGCCTGACCCTCACCCTGCCCGAAGACGCGGGCTTCACCGTCAGTCTGGACGCCATGAGCAGCGACTTTTCCTCTGACTTCCCCACCGTAAAGAAAAACAAGAGCTACGTCTGCGGCGACGGACACTGCAAGATCGACGTGGACGCCATGAGCGGCGACGTATCTATTCTCAAGCAGTCGGCAGATGCCGCCGTCAAGAAATAAATTCTGCCGGGGAACGGTTCAACTGTTCCCCGGCATTGTTTTATTTTAGAATTCGCCCGCGTCGTACATGACCGCAGACAGAGCGCACAGCGGCGCTGTTTCGCACCGCAAAATCCGTTTTCCCAGCGTGCAGACCTGCAATCCGGCTTCCCTTGCCTGCCGGACTTCCTTTTCTTCCAGCCCGCCCTCCGGGCCGGTGAGCAGACTGACGGTTCGGTATTCGCCGCTGAGTGCCATTTTCAGCGTCACAGCCTGCTCGTTTTCGTAGAACATCAGCGCCTTGTCGGCTTCGGACGCCCGACTCAGCGCGGCGTGGAAGCTGTCCAGCACCAGCACTTGGGGAATCCTCCCCCGCCCAGACTGCTCCGCTGCGGACGCCGCGATTTTCTGCCAGCGTTCCAGCTTCTTTTTGAGACTTTTCTCGTCGGGTCTGGACACGCACCGGGCGGAAGGGAACGCTACGATCTCGTAAGCCCCCAACTCGGTGGCCTTCTGGATCACATGCTCCAGCTTGTCCGCCTTGGGAAAAGCCATGTACACACTGACCCGCACCGCCGCTTCCGACGTGGATTCCCGCCGCTTAAGCACATTCAGCTTCATTTCCCCGGCGTCCGTCACTTCGCAAAGGCACTCCGTCCCCTGCCCGTCGCACACCAGAACCGTCTCCCCGGCCTTCAGCCGCAGCACCTTCGCGTGCTGGGCATTCTCCCCGGTCAGCACGACGGTGTCGGCTCGCAGTTCCTCGCCGTCCGCAAAAAAGCGCACCATACACCAATCCCTCCTTTTTATAATATAGTGTAGCAGAGCGGGCGCAAAGTTGCAAGGGTTTTGCGAAAAACTATTGACAAATCCCGCAGTCAAGGTTATAATACTCAGGCAAGTTTGCGAGAGTGTTGGAATGGTAGACAAGCACGTTTGAGGTGCGTGTGGTTACGCCGTGGGGGTTCGAGTCCCCTCTCTCGCACCAAAAAACAGGCTGCCCAGCAGGGCAGTCTGTTTTTTGATACGAGGCGGGGACTCGAAAGGCCGTTAAAAAAACGTGCCGGTGGCACGTTTTTAGGCCGTGGGAGAGTCCTTTCCGATTTCAGGCGCATCCTGTAGGGATGTGAATGAAATCGGAACATTTCCTCTGCAGTTGTTTCCAAAACCGTGCCGCACAGAAAAGCCCCGGATTGATTTCTGGGCTTTTCCTACTTCTTAGGGTACAAATTGGCAACGGATTGGCAACGCGTCAGCAGCGTTTTCGCACAGCCATGCTTATTGATTTTCCTTCCGCTCGGAATAATACTCCGGCACGGGCGGGATCTGATTAATGGCATTCACGATCTCGTGCATGGTCTGCGGAAGCTTCAGGGGATTGACCTTCGGCAGGTCGCTGACCTCGATCTTGTCCTTGCCGAGCAATGTCCTGAGCGCCACGTTGACCATACGAATGTCGTACTGCCCCTGAAACAGCGGCGTGATAGGACGGTCAAGGAGCAGCATCCGGTAGACGGCGATCATCGCCGTGCGGACGGAG
>ENA-ORUI01002460-ORUI01002460.1-human-gut-metagenome-genome-assembly--contig:-NODE-2460-length-15357-cov-6.232911_pt1 | contig 15357 bp, 9 predicted proteins | sample MGYA00242078_ERZ509205 | MGnify/ENA primary metagenome ERZ509205 (study PRJEB26280, sample SAMEA2338828) | human gut metagenome | biome: human gut; feature: human-associated habitat; material: faeces... | reverse complement strand
AGCCGCCGGAGCGGTGCTTAAGCCGTAAGGCGGGAATTGTGCGGTGTTGCCTTAGGTTTGCGGCAAGGAACCACCCCTCAGGCCGCTTCGCGTCCAGCTCCCCTCCAGGGGAGCCACCACAATCATGGGGTTCCCCGCCCTACTGGCCTGGCAAATATTCCACCGAACCTATGCCCACAAATACAAAAATGCCGCAGCAGACTGTTACATCTGCTGCGGCATTTTTATTTAGAGGTTAATGGGCTGGTTACAGCTCATTGTTCGGCTGTGGGATTACTGCAGAACGCCGGTGTTCTTATCAAAGTGATAAGTACGGCCGTCGATGACTGCATCGCCCTTAGCCATGGTGCCATAAATCGGGTCGAAGTAGTAACGCTTGTCAGCGCTCCAGCCCTTGATCATGTGGCCCTGTGCATCGTAACGGACCCACTTGCCGGTGCCATCGGCGCGGTCAGCCCACTGGCCAGCTTCGGATTCCTGATAGACATCCTTGCTGGTGGCTTTCTTGCCCTGGTCAACGGCATCCAGCCAGTACCAAGCGTCGGAAGCCGGGTCATAGATTTCCTTGCCGCGGCCATCCAGGCCCTGGCGAACGCCCTTTTCGTACCAGAAGTCAGCGCCTTTGATGGTCAGCCACTGGCCGTCCAGAGCGATACCGGTGTACTCGTCAAATGCGCAAGGTACACCGTCAATATCGCCTGCGCCCTTAGCCATAGCGCCGGTGATCAGGTCAAAGTAGTAGGTGCCCTTATCGGTCGTCTGCCAGCCCTTGACCATGTGGCCGTTCTCATCGTAACGGACCCACTTGCCGGTGCCATCGGGCTTATCAGCCCACTGGCCGGCGGCGGATTCCTGGTAAACGTCCTTGCTGACGGTCATTGCGCCGCCCTGGACAGCATCCAGCCAGTACCAAGCGTCGGAATCGGGATCATAGATCTCTTTGCCGCGGCCGGTGGTACCCTGCTTCACGCCCTTTTCGTACCAGTACTTCTTGCCGTTTTCTTCAACCCAGCCGTTCTTCTCGCCGTACTTGGCGGTGTAGTCCTTGCCGTTGAAGTTGACAGCAGCGGTGGTAACGCCGCTGGTCTGCTTTACAGTTGCATCCACGAACTGTGCGCTTGCGCAGTTCTTATCGGTGCAGGTAAAGACAGCCATTGCGGTAATGGTGGTCTTTTCAGCAGCACCGTGAGCGGTGCGCGTTTCGGGTTCAGTAGACGGTGCCTCAGTCGGCTCCGGCACAGCAGTCGGCTCCGGCACAGCAGTCGGTTCCGGCACAGCAGTCGGCTCCGGCACAGCAGTCGGCTCTGCCGGCTTTGCGGTCGGAGTTGCGGTCGGAGTTGCAGTCGGAGTTGCAGTCGGAGTTGCAGTCGGAGTTGCGGTCGGAGTTGCAGTCGGAGTTGCAGTCAGTGCTTCAAACACAGCGCTAACGGTAACATCAGCAGCAGGCATCTTGAAGGTAGCTTTGCCATCGGTCAGGGTCAGCTTTTCGGTCTTTTTATCTTCGCCGATCTGATAGCTGTAGGTCAGGCTGTCAGCCTTGAGCTGGTAGTTATCAGCTGCCTTAACGGTAACGGTAACGTCGGTGCCTTCAACAGCTGCGGTCGGGTCTACGGTAACAGTGCCGTTATCAGCAGGAGCTGCGGTAACCTTGTATTCCTTAACAAACTCTGCGCTGACGTTGACGGGGTAAGCAGGCATTGCAAAGGTGTAGGTGTTGGCTTTTTCGGTATCAGCCTTCACTTCAACGGTCTTATCGGTGTTGTCAGCGTCTTTGTAGGTAACCTTCACGCTGCCAGCCTTCAGGGCATAGCCGGTTGCGGGCTTAGCAGTCAGGGTTACGGTTTCCTTCTCAGCTGCTTCTTTAGCGGAAGCAGTGATCTCACCATTGGTCAGGGGAGCAACATTGACCGCATAGGTCTTGGCGTTTTTGGTAACGCTGATGGTCACATCGCCGTCCGGCATGGTGAAGGTGTAAACCGTCTTAGCCTTTTCGGTGGTAGCCTGGGCTGCGGCTTCGTCCTGCGCTGCTTCCTGAACTTCAGTCAGAGCAACATCGGTATCGCCGTTCTTTGCGGTAACGGTAACGATATCGGTGCCTTCCTTTTCTACGGTCAGGGTAACGGTATCGTCCTTGATGTAGGTGTTGCTGGTGGTGCCCAGGGTCAGGGTAACGCCTGCAACTGCATCGGGCAGGGTAACGGTGTGGGGGGTGCTTTCGGTTGCGGTATGGCAATCAGAGCACAGGTACACATTGTTGCCAACGGACTTGGTTTCCAGCTCGTCCAGAGCCCAGGTATGGCCCTTGGGCAGTGCGCCGTCAGCGTACTTCTTTTCACCCTTGGTCAGGCCGTACTTGGTGGTGCGGTCCTGGGTGTAAGCGGGGGTATCGCACCATGCTTCAACGGAAACATTGGTGGTTGCGCCGCTCTTCAGGTCGCTGACCATGTCGGACATCGGCATGGTTTCAACCAGGTTCGCGCACCACATGAACTCTTCGTTCTTGTTCTTCTCGTCAGAGCTGCCCATGTTCTGGTTGTAACTCGGGTTGTAGTTCCAGGACTCGGTCTTGTAGCTCTTACGGTTTGCATAAGAAGTGCCGGAAGCATCGGTCTTGACTTCTGCCTTGCCGTCCACCAGTTCCTTATAGGTGTTGGACAGGTTGGTGCCGACAGAAACGACCAGCTGATCCTTGGTGGTGTTGATGCCGGTGATCACAGTCTGGCCCTGCTGGGTGGTGGTAGCAAAGCTGTAGCTGTCACGCAGGGTCAGGCCAGCCAGAGGATGGTTCATGAAGGTGCCCAGATACTGCACACTGTCGGTATTCTGGGGGCTGTCCATGATAACCATGCTCATGCCGGGAAAGTGGGTATCGGGAACCTTGTTGCCGTCCTTATCCTTGGTCAGCTTAATGCCGCCATAGACGGTGTTGTATTCCTTCACTTCTTTCACTTCGCCGGTGGTGGGGTTCAGGCGGTAAATGGCGTTGTTGACGTTGAAGTACAGCTGGCCATCATACAGTGCGGTAGAGTGTACCAGTGCGGGGTAGATCCGCTTTGCAGCAGCGTCTGCCAGGCACTCGGTGTTCAGGTTAGAATCCGCTGCACTGCTATCGATCTTATAGATGGTGCCAGCTTTGGCCAGAACCTCGGCATTGCTGTCGTCATCATTGAAGTTGCTGCTGGTTTTCTTCAGATCGTTGTAGTACATCAGGACGATATCAAACGGGTCATCCGTCTTGGTAAAGCTGCTCATGCTGAAGCCGCCGGAGCTGCTGGAATCCGCTTTGCGGATATAGTAGTTCGCATTACGCGGACGTGCTTCCAGAGTATCGGGGCCCTGGTTCTGCATCTTCTTCATGAACTGCTGCATCTGGGAGTTGTTACCAGAGCTGCCGGAACCAGAGCTGCCGCTGTTGCCGTTCTCGGACTGCTGGCGGCGCATGTTGTTATACAGGTTCTGGTTGGTCGTGGTATCAACGTAATAGAAGTAATTATTGTCGAAGTAGATGGGGCTGCAGATAGAGGTGAACCAAGTATCCTCGTAGCAGGTATCGGTGTAACGGGTCTCGTTCTTGTTCTCCGCCTTGGTGTAAGAGTAATGCGGCTTGCCGTTGTTCAACACAACATTGCCGTCATCATCCACATCGGGATTCTTGTTCTTGGTGTAGGTGTAGCCATCGTACAGCGAGTCAATGTAATCATAGTACTTGCTGTAACGGCCTTCCAGACCGGAGGGAGAAACCAGGAAGTTGACATGGCGCAGGTCGCCTGCGTTCTCAACGCGGGTCTGGGCCATGCACTCGGTGTTCACGTCATCATAGCAGACGTCAACATAGTACCAGTTCTTGTTGGCTTCGCCGGTGGTCATCGTAGCAGAGTTGCTGTCGCCCTGCAGCTTGTTGACCTTGACTGCGTTAAAGTAGTGGACGTTGTTGAACATGCCGCCGCCGAACGCATTACCGGCAACACTGGTATCAGAAGTATCGCAGTAATACAGGATCTGGGCAAAGTCAACAACAGCGTTATCGCCTACTTCATCGGGGGTCTTCCAGCTGCCGTCATCATTCTTATAGATGCTCTTGTTGTCAGGCAAATTCTGGACCATGTAGTTAAATGCAGCTGCATAGCCCAGGCAGATGCAGCCATACTCAACGCCCTTAGCGCCGATCTCGCCGCCCAGCAGGGCACCGAAAGCAGTCGTCTGGATAGGATCGTTGTTGCCGCCGCCGGTGATATCGCCCATGGAGCCCATATCGAATTCTGCAACCTGGGAGATCCAGTCGTGCAGGATCAGCAGCTTGGTGACATAGTCAGCGCTGTTACCCAGCTCGGCAACCCGTGCCAAGCCTGCATCACGGATGTCTTTCAGAGCTTCGCCATAGTTCATGACGTAAGACATGAACGCCTGCGGCAGCATGTTCAGCATGAATGCCATGGTGGTCGGCGGGACATCATCGTTCGGATCAATGCTGCACAATACCTTGATTGCGCCCATGGTGCCGGTGATGCTGCCATCCTCGCCCTGCTTCTGAACGCCCTTGGAGGTCCAGAACGGGGCAACCACGCCGAAGTACTCTGCTTCGTCCTGGTTGAACTGCGACAGCTGGAAGTAGTAGTAGTTCATCTGCGCAGTCGAGACATCGTAAGTATTGGTGACCTGGTTGCCCTGGTCGTCCACATACACGGCAGTCTTCTGGCTGTCGTACAGCAGCAGGCTGTTCTTGCCCTTGTTGTCGCCGCTCTGATAGGTGAAGTTCACCTTGCTTGCGTCAACCGGGTTGTTCTGCATATCGTACCAGTTGCCGCCGTCCATTGCGGACACCAGGGTAACGCCGGTGCCGCCGGAGGTGGTATCCAGGGTCGGGGTGCCGCCCACGTTGATGTAGACGGAATTGTCATTCTGGTCTACCACAACGCTGACCGGCATGGTCTGCATCGGCTTGGTTTTGATTTCTTCGCCGCAGACAGCGCACTTGAAGGTGACGCTGGTGCATTCCCAGTCAATGGTAACGGGAGCGCCGGCAGAAATTTTGCCGGTTTCGCTGTCATAGAACAGCTGGGCGTTGCTGTAGTCATCGGCCAGCTTGCCCTCGACCTTCTTCATTTCCCAGTTGAAGGTAGCAACAAAGTTGCCATCTGCATCCTTGGACACGGCATGGTTCTGGCAGGGCAGGGCGGCAATGTCGTCGGTGCGGGTGGTGGGTTCCTTGTATTCCTTCTTAACCGGGCTCTTGTCAGCGGGCACGCTGGCAGAGTAAACGGTCTTGCCGGCAACGCCGGGCTTTGCCTCGGTGGTATCCTTGGTTACGGTGCCTTCTACCTTCTGGTAGGCATCGTCCTTTTCACAGGTATACACAGCGGTGTAAGCCCAGCCGTCATCGGTCTTGGTCCAGTAACCATCGGGGGTTTCCTTCCAGGTATGGGTGTGGCCATCCTCCGGGTTGGTGTCATTCCAGTACCATTTCGGCTCGCCATAGGTATGGCCGTCTGCAGCGGCGCTGGCCGTAAAGGTATCGGAGTTTTCAGCAACGTAAGCCTGTGCGTAGCTGTCAGCCTGCTGCGCAATCACTTCATCATCGCTGTTGGTCATGGACTCCATCGCAGAGGTCATGCCGGAGCTGCCGGTAAAGGTAACGGCGGTCACAACGCCTGCGGCGTTCGTCTCATAGCCCAGGTCGGTAACGGCGCTGGACAGATGATACGTTTTGATGGTGGCAGCCATCACCGATGCCATCTCGTCCTTGTTCAGGCCATAGGCTTCGGTGTTGATCTTGCCGGCTGCGGCGTTGGCGTACATGGCATCGGCCAATGCATTTTCCAACGCTGCAAGGCTCATGCCCGCCTTGCTCTGTGCAGTCGCTTCCAGCTTGGCATCGTCCTGCTCCAGTTCATGCACTTCGCCCTGGGCAGCCAGCGTTTGGGCTGTCTGCTTGATCAGGTCTGCGGTGCTGGTGAACTTGGGCAGGGACTGCACAGCGCTGGCCGCGCTTGCTGCGCTAGCTGCAACAGACTGCGCTACCGAAGAATCAATCTTGGTAGTTTCGGCTGCTGCGGGAAGCGCCACGCTTTGGGCAACCATGGCTGCTGCCAACACGGATGCACCAAAACGCTGAAGGTTTTTCTTCATAGTTTTATCCTCCCTTAAGTGTTACTACTTTCCCCTTTTGTGTGAAAAGTGGTACGGCAGATGTGCGGCACTTTGCAGGTGTTGATTGCAAAACGCCTGGTTGTGCTCCCCTCGGTCTGGCGATCCCTTGCCGGGCTGCGGCCTGCTTTTGGGGCTTTTGGCCCCGGCACAGCGGCTGACAAAACGTTGTACCGGCTGCATGCCTTGATCCCGCAAATGATAACCATTCCGACACATCTAGGTATATACATTATATCACAGTTGCCAGAATTTGCATAGTTAATTAGAGCGGTTTCTATGTAAATTTTTGTCCTTGAATCAACTGAAACCTGTTTTTCGCACATTATTTGCGCTGCGGTGCGGTGACCCTTTGGCGGTATTTATTAACATTTTTGAATGGTTTATTCCTGATTTTATCAAATGATTAAACATTTACCCCGATAATGTTCTTTGCAATCTCTTAATCCAATCACCCGGTATTGTGACCGCGCATTTTTTGCCATTTCGGTTTGGCTTGTTGAGAGATTTGGCAGAGATCGGAGGAAACTTGAAGGGAAAATTGGAGGTTGAGAATTGCCCATTATAAATTGTACTGTAGAGAGCGTTCCTGACCGTTCCGAAAACTTAGGGATAGATCAACCCTTGCCCCTTAACCGCGACCTGAAATACAACTTCCCAAGGTAGGGCGGTGTGAGTGCCCCCTTCTGCTCCACTTTTTCAAAGTTCCGAATGGTGTCCTCTCCCCTATCTACAATTCCTGATGTTTTCATGATGCCTTCCTTGGTCTTCCACACCCGGCCTTTGCCCCCTCCCCGCCCCATAAGTCGTACACAACAAAAAGGCCCCTGCCTTAACAGCAGGAGCCTTGAAAGCTATATCACAAGCCGAAAATTACTTCTCGATCTTGGAAACAACGCCGGAACCAACAGTGTGGCCGCCTTCGCGGATAGCGAAACGCATGCCTTCTTCCATGGCAACCGGGGTGATCAGCTCAACGTGCATATCAACGTTGTCGCCGGGCATGCACATCTCAGTGCCTTCGGGCAGGGTGATGATGCCGGTAACGTCGGTGGTACGGAAGTAGAACTGAGGACGATAGTTGTTGAAGAACGGGGTATGACGGCCGCCTTCTTCCTTCTTCAGGACGTAAACATGGCCATCGAAAGTGGTGTGGGGATGAACAGAGCCGGGAACAGCCAGAACCTGGCCACGCTCGATCTGGTCACGGTCAATACCACGCAGCAGAGCGCCGATGTTGTCGCCAGCCTGAGCGAACTCAAGGCTCTTGCGGAACATTTCCAGACCAGTGATGGTGGTGGTCAGCTTCTCTTCCTTCAGACCAACGATTTCCATCTGATCGCCGACATGAGCAGTACCACGCTCAACACGACCGGTAGCAACGGTGCCACGGCCGGAGATGGTCATAACGTCCTCAACGGGCATCAGGAACGGCTTATCAGCAGCACGGTCCGGGGTCGGGATGTAGCTGTCAACAGCGTCCATCAGCTCCCAAATGCACTTGTATTCCGGAGCATCGGGATCCTTGGAAGTGCTCTCCAGAGCCTTCAGAGCGGAACCACGGATGATCGGGGTGTTGTCGCCGTCGAAATCCTGGCTGTCCAGCAGTTCGCGAACTTCCATTTCGACCAGGTCGAGCAGCTCTTCGTCGTCAACCATATCGCACTTGTTCAGGAACACAACGATCTTGGGCACGCCAACCTGACGAGCCAGCAGGATGTGCTCACGGGTCTGCGGCATCGGGCCATCGGTTGCAGCAACAACCAGGATAGCGCCGTCCATCTGAGCAGCACCGGTGATCATGTTCTTGATGTAGTCAGCATGGCCCGGGCAGTCAACGTGGGCATAGTGACGCTTCGCGGTGTGGTACTCAACGTGAGCGGTGTTGATCGTGATACCACGAGCCTTCTCTTCAGGAGCCTTATCGATGCTGGAGTAATCCATGAAATCGGCGTCGCCCTTCAGAGCCAGAACCTTGGTGATAGCGGCAGTCAGAGTGGTCTTGCCGTGGTCAACGTGACCGATGGTACCGATGTTGACATGCTCCAAAGAGCGGTCAAATTTTTCCTTTTCAGCCATTGGAAGTATCCTCCTTTAATTCAAACAGATAAAATAGCCTGTTGTAAGGCTATCATACTAGATTTTTCAAGAAAAATCAAGTATTTTGCGCGAATTTGTGCAGAATCAGCCCTTATTGCGCTCGGTCATGATCTTATCTGCAACACTCTTGGGAACCTGCTGGTAATCAGCCGGCTCCATGGAGTACTGGCCACGGCCCTGGGTCTTGGAACGCAGGTCAGTAGCGTAACCGAACATCTCGGACAGAGGAACCATAGCGGTGACACGGGCAGTGCCATCGGTGGATTCCTGGTTCTGGATTGCGCCGCGGCGGCTGTTCAAGTCGCCAATGACGTTGCCCATATACTCGTCAGGAACAACAACGTCAACCTTCATGATGGGCTCCATAATGACGGGATCAGCCTTCTTCATAGCATCCTTGAATGCCATGGAGCCGGCGATGGAGAACGCCATTTCAGAGGAGTCAACTTCATGATAGGAGCCGTCCCACAGAGTGACCTTGACATCCACGACGGGATAGCCAGCCAGAATGCCGGACTTCATCGCGCCCTGGATACCGTTGTCAACAGCGGGGATGTATTCCTTCGGGATAGCGCCGCCAACAATACCGTTGACAAACTCATAACCCTTACCCGGGTTGGGCTCAATCTTGATCTTAACGTGACCATACTGGCCCTTACCACCGGACTGACGTGCGTACTTGGTTTCCTGGTTAGCATCCTTGCGGATGGTTTCACGGTAGGCAACCTGAGGTGCGCCAACGTTAGCTTCGACCTTAAACTCGCGGAGCAGACGGTCCACGATGATTTCCAGGTGGAGCTCGCCCATGCCGGCGATGATGGTCTGACCGGTTTCTTCATCGGTCCAGGTACGGAAAGTCGGGTCCTCTTCAGCCAGCTTAGACAGGGCAATACCCATCTTCTCGCTGCCAGCCTTGGTCTTGGGCTCGATGGCAACGCGGATAACCGGCTCGGGGAAGTTCATGGACTCGAGGATGATGGGATGCTTCTCATCGCACAGGGTATCACCAGTGGTGGTGTTCTTCAGACCAACAGCAGCGGCGATATCGCCAGCGTAGCAGATGTCGATATCCTTACGGTTGTTTGCATGCATCTGCAGGATACGGCCGATACGCTCGTCCTGATCCTTAACAGAGTTGTAAACAGTGGTGCCAGCCTCAACGGTACCAGAGTACACGCGGAAGAAGCACAGCTTACCGACATACGGGTCAGTCATAATCTTGAATGCCAGTGCAGAGAACGGCTGATCATCGGAAGAAGTGCGATCTTCTTCCTCGCCAGTCTCCGGGTTGGTGCCCTTGATGGCCGCAACGTCGGTCGGAGCAGGCATATAATCAACGATTGCATCCAACAGTTTCTGAACGCCACGGTTCTTGTAAGAAGAGCCGCAGACAACAGGAACGATCTCGTTGGAAATAGTAGCCTTACGCAGAGCAGCCTTGATTTCTCCCTTGGTCAGCTCTTCGCCTTCCAGGTACTTCATCATCAGCTCTTCGTCGGTCTCAGCAACAGCTTCGATCAGCTTGTCATGATATTCCTGAGCCTGTTCTTTCATGTCTTCAGGAATTTCCTCAACGCGCACATCATTGCCCATATCATCATAGTAGATATCGGCTTTCATGTCGATCAGATCGATGATGCCGCGGAAAGTGTCTTCCTGGCCGACAGGCAGCTGGATAGGCACACCGTTGGCATGCAGACGATCATGCATCATCTGTACGCAGCGGAAGAAGTCAGCACCCATGGTATCCATCTTGTTGACGTAAACCATGCGGGGAACCTTGTACTCGTCAGCCTGGCGCCAAACGGTTTCAGACTGAGGCTCAACGCCACCCTTTGCGGCCAGAACGGTAACAGAACCGTCCAGAACACGCAGAGAACGCTGAACTTCAACAGTAAAGTCAACGTGGCCCGGGGTGTCGATGATGTTGATACGATGACGGTTCTTTTTGAACAGAGCCGGATCGTGCTGGGTCTCGGTGTGGCTCCAGTAGCAGGTGGTTGCAGCGGAAGTGATGGTAATACCACGTTCCTGTTCCTGCTCCATCCAGTCCATCGTGGCAGCGCCGTCATGAACTTCGCCGATCTTATGGTTAATACCGGTGTAGTACAGAATGCGCTCGGTGGTGGTGGTCTTGCCTGCGTCGATGTGGGCCATGATACCGATATTTCGGGTCATTTGCAGGGATACGTCTCTCGGCGTTGCCATGGCTTAAACCTCCTCAGTAAGCAGATCAATAACGGTAATGCGCGAAAGCCTTGTTGGCTTCTGCCATCTTGTGGGTATCTTCGCGCTTCTTGACAGCGCCGCCAACGTTGTTGGTAGCGTCAATGATCTCGGCGGCCAGGCGAGCGGACATGGTCTTTTCACCACGGCTGCGGCTGTACAGAGTCAGCCAGCGCAGGCCGAGGGTCTCGCGGCGGGCGGGGCTGACCTCCAGGGGAACCTGGTAGGTGGAGCCGCCGACACGGCGGGCCTTAACTTCGAGGCTGGGCATGATGTTTTCCATGGCCTTCTCGAACATTTCGAGAGGATCGTTGCCGGTCTTCTCTTTGACAGTCTCAAAAGCTTCGTAAACGATCTTCTGAGCGACGCCCTTCTTGCCATCCAGCATGATGCTGTTGACCAGACGGGTGACGAGCTTGGAATTGTAAATAGGATCAGCCAGAACTTCGCGCTTTGCGATTTTACCTCTTCTGGGCATCTTTCTTCCCTCCTTCACATTAATGATATCATCGGTACTCGAAAGTTAAAGAAAACTCCCGTTATGCCACAAAAGGGTCAGCTGACCATTTTATGGCGAAAAGATGTTTCCTTACTTCTTGGCACCGGCCTTGGGACGCTTTGCGCCGTATTTGCTGCGAGCCTGGTTACGGTTTGCAACACCCTGAGTATCCAGAGTACCACGGATGATGTGGTAACGGACACCGGGCAGGTCCTTAACACGACCGCCACGGATCAGGACAACGCTGTGCTCCTGCAGGTTATGGCCGATACCAGGAATGTAGGAGGTGACCTCGATACCATTCGTCAGGCGGACACGGGCAACTTTACGCAGAGCAGAGTTGGGCTTTTTGGGGGTCATGGTACGAACAGCGGTGCAAACACCACGCTTCTGGGGGCTGTTCATGGTGGTGTACTGCTTCTTCTGGGAGTTGTAGCTCTTCTGAAGGGCAGGAGCAGTGCTCTTGGTTACCAGGACCTCACGGCCTTTGCGTACGAGCTGGTTAAAAGTAGGCATTTCTTTTCTCCTTTCTTCACTTATTCACGCGCTTTTTGCGGGTCGTCCGACCAGATGGCCGCACTACACCCCGCATCTCACGCAATGATTATATTACAGCATCCCGGCCGGAATGTCAAGAGTATTGCCAAAAAAATCTTGAAAAAATCGTGCAATACGGAGAATTTTTCATTTCTGAAGCAAAATGTGCAAATCTTGCGCCGGTTTGGGCGGCAGCGTTGCATTTTGGTAAGTCCGCGCATAGAATAAGGCGGACCGTCTCCCCCCGCCGCCGCGCGGTCAGCTGCCGTCCGTGCGCGTTTTGTCTATTTACCAGAGACAAATATACATTTTGCACAAAAACAAGCCGTCAGATTCATGGACTTGACGAGTCGATTTCTGTTGCATTGTGTACCTCGCTTTGCTATAATGAAGATACAGACAAAACCGGAACAGTTCCGGCCATGCAAGTTCTGACGCTACATTTTTGAGGAGGTCCTGACAATGAAGAAACTGCTTGCTATCCTGATTTCCCTGTGCATGGTATCCGCCTTCGCTGTACCTGTTTTTGCAGATGCCAACAGCGATTATATCGCCGCCGTCAAGGCCTACCAGGCTCAGATCGCCGCGAAGGAAGCTGCCTACACTGCAGCGGTGGATGCTTATTCCAAGAATGCAAAGGCCAAGGCAGACGCCGACAGCGCCGCCATTCTGAAGGCCGCCAAGGCTGCCCAGGCGAAGGCCGATGCAGACTGTCTGGCCGTCATCGCCGCGGGCAAGGCTGCCCAGTCCCAGGCTGACGCGCGCGTCGCCGCGGTAATTGCCGCAGGCAAGGCCACGCAGGCCAAGGCTGATGCACGCGAGGCCGCCTATGCGAAGGCCGTGAAGGCGTATCAGGATCAGATCGCCGCACGTGAGGCCGCCTACATCAAGGCCGTGCTGGGCAAGTAATTCTACCTTATTATAATAGGAGCGGAGCGCCGGGAAAGGCGCTCCGCTTTTTTGTTGTTATATGACACGTAGGGGCCGGGCATGCCCGGCCCGCGCGTGTACGGCAGATGGCTGCTTGTGGGAAGGTTCTCTCTCCCACCGCCTGCGGGCGGAGCCCACCTCGCAGAGGGGGCCAGGGGGGGCAGGGGCAACGGGTAAATGGGGTTTACTGCAGCTTTGCCAGCGTGGCCTCGGCATCGTCGAGGATGCGCTCGAACTTCTCGAGGGCGGCGTCCACGGGGGCCGGGGTGGCCAGGTCAACACCGGCGTGGCGCAGCTCGTCCAGCGGGTAAGCACTGCCGCCCATGGAGAGGAACTCCTTGTAGCGCTTGACGGCGGGCTCGCCCTCTTTCAGGATGCCCTCGGACAGGGCAACAGCGGTGGAGTAGCCGGTGGCATACTTGTAAACGTAGAACGGGCGGTAGAAGTGCGGGATGCGCGCCCACTCATACTGGATCTCGTCGTCGATGACCATATCGTTGCCGAAATAGTCGGTGACAAGGCGCTTGTACAGAGCGTTCAGGGCGGCAGCGTTCAGGGCTTCGCCGCGCTCGACCATGGCGTGGGCCTCGCGCTCGAACTCGGCAAACATCGTCTGGCGATAGACCGTGCCCTTGAAGTTTTCCAGATACTGGTTCAGCAGATAGAGGCGGGTCTGGGGGTCGTTCTCGTTGGCAAGCAGCTGCTCGATGAGCAGATTCTCGTTGACGGTGGACGCGACCTCGGCGACAAACAGCGTGTAGTCCGCGTACTGCGGCGGCTGATGCTGGCGGGAGCGCCAGCTGTGGATCGTGTGGCCCATCTCATGTGCCAGCGTCGAGACACTGTCCAGCGTGCCGCTGAAATTCAGCAGGATATAGGGGTTGGAGTCATAGCAGCCGCCGGAGTACGCGCCGCCGCGCTTGCCGCGGTTGGGGTAAACGTCGATCCAGCGCTCGGCATAGGCCTTGCGGACGGTTGCCTGGTAGTCCTCGCCCAAGGGCGCAACGGCCTTCAGGACCATTTCCTGTGCGGTCTCGTAGCTGTAGGATTTTTTCAGATCGCCGACCAGCGGAGCGTAGACGTCGTAAAAGTGCAGCGCGTCAACGCCCAGCATCTTTTTGCGCAGGCGGACATAGCGGTGCATGGCGGGAATATGCTTGCGGACCGTGGCGACGAGGTTGTCGTAGACCTCGGCGGGCACATTCTCCCCCGCCATGGCCATCGCGCGGGAGGACGGGTAATTGCGGGCGGCGGCCTCGGCGGTGGCAGCCTTGATGGCACCGGCGTAGGACGCGGCGAAGGTGTTGATGTGCTCGCGGTAGCTCTTGTAGTAGCTGTGGAAGGCGTTTTCTCGCAGGGTGCGGTCCGTGCTCATCTCCAGCGGCACAAAGTTGGAGCCGGTGACCTCGACGGTCTCGCCGCTGCCGTCCTTGACGGCATCGAACAGCAGGTCGGCATCCTCCAGATTGTGGTAGATCTCGGACGGCGCAGACATGACCTCGCCGAAGCTGGCCAGCAGCTTTTCCTCGGCCTTGGTCAGGGTGTGGGGCTTGCCGCGCAGCAGATCCTCGAGGTTGAATTTGTAGTCCGCGACGGCGGGATCGTTGACGATGGCGGTCAGCGTCTCCTCGGGCAGGGACAGGATCTCCGGCTGGGCAAAGGACAGCGCGGCGGCCATCTTGACGTACTTGCTGCCGATGCGGGCGTACATGCTCTGGGCCTTGTCGTCGCGGGTGTCCTCGTCATGGCGCTGAGAGGCGTAGCAGTAGAGGCGCTCGACCTTGCGGCCCACCTCGGTGGAAGCGTCGAGGTATGCGCCAATCGTGACGGCATCGGTCAGCTTACCGGCGAAGGCCGCCAGGCTTTCAATGTCCGCGTCGAGGCTGTCCAGCGCGGTCTCCCACGCGGCGTCGCTCTCGAACATCGGGGTCAGGTCCCACTGAAATTGCGGGTCCAGTTCACTGCGTTCTTTTAGAATTTCGGGCATAGTTTTCTCCTTATTATAAAATATTTTGCTATGCTGAGGATGCAGGAGCGGACATCGGCCTCCCGTGCCAGTTCGCGGCAGCGAAAGCTTTCACCGGCGGATATGGAATCCGCCCCTACACTGGAGGGGTCGGCGTCCTCAACGACCCGGGAGTCGTGCGGTTGCCGCAAAGCTCCGCGGGCGGTTGCAAACATCCGCCCCTACAGGTTACAAAAGAGCGTTTTCCCACTCGGCCGGCTTAAAGCCGGGCAGGACAAAATCGTCGTCCACCAGCAGCGGACGCTTGACGAGCATACCGTCCGACGCCAGCAGGGCGATCTGCTCGTCCTCGGTCATGGTCGGCAGCTTGTCCTTCAGGCACAGATTTTTGTAGACTAGGCCGCTCGTGTTGAAGAACCGCTTGAGGGGCAGGCCGCTGCGGGCGACCCATTCGCGCAGCTCGTCGGCGGTGGGGTTGTCCTCTTTAATGTGGCGAGCGGTGTACTCGATGCCGTGGTCGTCGAGCCACTTTTTGGCCTTTTGGCAGGTGGAGCACGGCGGGTATTGCAGAAACAGCATGGTGTCACTTCCCTTTTGTATCGTTTTGCTGTCGGTGAGTTTATTATAACTGTTTTGCAAGTGTGTGTCAATCACGGACGGTATGCAAAAAAGGATTCCCGCCGTGGCGGCGGGAATCCTTTGCGGTTTATTTAGTGGTCGTAGGCTGCCTCGGCGGCGTCGCGGGCGATCTCGGCCTGGACGAGCTCCTCCTCGACCTCCGGCAGACCAGTACCGGCGGGGATGAGCTTACCGATGATGACGTTCTCCTTCAGGCCGGCCAGCGGGTCGACCTTGCCCTTGATGGCAGCTTCGGTCAGCACGCGGGTGGTCTCCTGGAAGGAGGCGGCGGACAGGAAGGAGTCGTTGGCCAGAGCAGCCTTGGTGATGCCCAACA
>ENA-ORUI01002457-ORUI01002457.1-human-gut-metagenome-genome-assembly--contig:-NODE-2457-length-15371-cov-2.435427_pt1 | contig 15371 bp, 12 predicted proteins | sample MGYA00242078_ERZ509205 | MGnify/ENA primary metagenome ERZ509205 (study PRJEB26280, sample SAMEA2338828) | human gut metagenome | biome: human gut; feature: human-associated habitat; material: faeces... | reverse complement strand
TGGTGTAGGCAAAACGACGATTGCAAAAGCTTTTGCTAAGACCTTGGGATTAAAAAGCAAACGTATGCAGTTTACTGTCGATGTACTGCCAAGCGATGTAGTCGGTTTTAGCGTTATCGATCCTGATACCAGAGAGGTTCATTTACATCCCGGGGCGGTATTCTGCAATATTTTTTTAGCTGATGAAATCAACCGTACTTCTAGTCGTACACAAGCAGCACTTCTAGAAGTCATGGAAGAAAACAGCATCACGGTCGACGGAACAACGTATCCCGCTTATGAACCTTTTATCGTGATCGCTACCCAAAATCCATTTGGCTCTGCAGGAACGCAACCATTACCAGAGAGTCAATTGGAGCGTTTTTTGATGTGTTTATCCTGTGGTTATCCTGATGCCAAAGCAGAAATACAAATATTAAAAAGTAAAAATAAGGATCATGCAGAGCTTAAGCAGGTCGCAGACACAGCAAAAATCATTACCATGCAAAAACATTGTGACGAAATTTTCATTCATGATGATCTGTATGCATACATTGTTTCATTGGTGCAACAAACACGTACACATCCTTCTATCAGTCAAGGAGCCAGTCCACGTGCTTCGATTGCTCTAGCCAGCAGCGCGCGTGCCCATGCCTATTTATGCAATCGAACTTATATCATCCCCGATGATATTCATGCAACATATTATGATATCATGCAGCATCGAATCTATTTATCTGAGGGTTCCAATACACGTGCAGAAAAAATGGCGATTCTTAAAGAAATCCTCGAGCAGACAAGTGAGCCTGCCATATGAAAAAAAGATGCTTTCTTTCCTGGATCACTTATCTTTCCTTTTGGTTCTTCCTCATAGTCGCTTTTATCATCACTGATGCTTACGGACTTTTTCTCCTATGTACGATATTTCTATTCTTTCCGCTGATTTCTTATATCATCCTGCGCATTCAAGCGCGCGCAATTCATCTTCATCTTATAAAAAGAAAGGAACAAATCTGGATCGAAGTACAGTCTCATCCGTTTTTTGGCAATCCGCTTTTGCAAGCCAAGTTCAATCGTCATCAATTATTCACACAAGATAACAGCACATTTACTATATCGGTTTTGAAATCAACTCCTCTTTCATTCGAAGACGAACAGCTTGGTGTTTTGAAACTCACACTAGAAGAAATTCGTTTCTATGATCCTCTCCATTTATTCTATTTTCGCAAGAAACAACAGGATACCCTTCGTTTCATGCTTGTACCAAAACCTTCCGCAATGACTGCAGCGTCCCTTCAATCAGCAATGGTTCAAAAGAAAGAAGGCGAATGGATAGATAAGCATGAAGTACGGGAATATCAGCCTGGTGACTCGCTCAAATGGATCCATCACAAATTGAGTTACAAAACGCAAAAAATCATGATACGGCTCTTCGAAAACGAAAACAGCGAGACGGCAGCATTATTCCTTGATCTAAGTTCATCCCTTTCTGAATGTAAGCAGTGCATTGCTTTTTATCAAAGTCTTGCTTCCTTCTTTTTACAGCATCAAATTCAATTAAAAGTATGGTACTACAGCCAGGAAAAACTCTGTTGTCTAGATGTGCAGTCTCCTAAAGAAATCGAAGTTTCATTGTATCAGATATTATCTGCTCCAAAAAGCACCATTTCTTCTCTTCCAGCTAAGCTAAGGCTGATCGAACATGGAAACTACCTTTTTGATGAGAAGGGAGGAGCACTTCATGTATACCAATCGTAATCATCCAACCATGGTTCTTCCTTTATTGATCGTAATTTTCTATTTTCTTCATTTTCAATTAATATTCAAACCGATCAGCCTTCTTTCCATGATCGTAATCCTGCTTATCGTTCCCTTATGTTATTCCATTTTTCGCAAATTTTCATCTTCACGTTTTCCTGTTCTGCTGCTTTTGTTTAGTACACTAATTATTATTTTAGTGTTTATCATTTTTCCTTCTACTTGGCACAGTCTCTATAATGCTACGCTGGACACCTACCGCCAATATTCTACATTAAAGTTTTATCCTTTCGTTACATCCTTTTTCGGTGATGAAGAACAGATCGTACGCCTGCTTCTATTCAGTCTGCTGACCTTTTTTCTTCTTTCATTATTTGATTGTATGCTGAATGTCAGTCACTGGCCTCATCTAAGCGCATTTCTGCTTATCATTCTCTTCATTCCTTGTCTGTTACATCATGTAGAACAACCGTTAACCATCTTTCCTTGCAGTTTGCTGCTGCTCTATCTGTTGCCCTGCCGCATACAAGCAACAGCTCCACGTACACTTTTTCTCTCTTTTTTCATCTCCACTTGCATATTGACGATTCTGTGTACATTCTGTATTCCCAAAGAACTTGTTTGGGAATACAATAAAGATTTTCGTGAAGAAAGAATCGCAAAGATGATGACCAGGATCCAGCATCTTTTCGATACTACCACTGATAACCAGATTAATTTAAAAGATGCCGGCAATCGCCTCTATGTCGGTGCCATTCATTTACAAGTACAAGGAGAACCGCAAACCTATTACTTGCATACATTCAGCGGCTCAACATACGAAGATAATCGATGGAACCTTTTGCCTGAGCATATTTATGAAGATCGAAAGATCGATTATGAAGAAATTCTGCTGCACTTAGATCCATCAAACGAAGTATTTCAATCAAATCAAAATGAACCTTCCATACAGCAAATCATCATTGAAGATTATCGAGGAAAAGATCAGCAGATCCTTCCATACTATTTATCTTCGTTAGATACGCCGATCGATCCGGTATATGATGCACTTTCCATTCGTGATGTAAATCAGCCCACCTACACTTATCATATCTGGGATTCCAGCCTTTATGATGCCTATCAACAAGATAGTTATACCTATCCGGATGTGAGTGATGATTACGGTAATTTTGTTAACAGCTACTACACACAATTAGATGAAAAGGAAAAAGATTTGTTCACTGAATTACACCTCACAAATCCTCGTTATTTTTCATTAAAACATGCTTCTTTGCAAGAAGTCAGTTCATACATACAGAATTATTTATCGAAACAGGTCGATTATACGCTATCTCCTGGCAATTTACCGGAAGGAGAAGATTTTCTCACCTATTTTTTAACAGAAAATCATCAAGGTTACTGTGTGCATTATGCCACAGCAGCCACATTAATGCTGCGATATTACGGATTCCCCGCACGCTATGCTGAAGGTTATCGGATCACTGCAGATGATTTCAACGGAAACTATGCATACGTGCGTGATTTCCATGCACATGCTTGGGTCGAAGTCTATGATGAAGTGCTTGGCTGGATACCTTTAGAATTTACACAAGCTGCTCCTTTGCATGAAGATGTACCCGATGAAGATTTACCAAGCGACCTTCCAAATACTCCCGATACTCCAGATCCACCAAGTACTGATCAGCCAATCAATCCCGATAAACTGCAAACACCATCAGATCCAACATTGATTGCCAAAAAAGATACTTTGTCACCATCTGTCATCTTCTTTTTCAGTATATTGATTCTCTATCTAAGCCAGCTGTCCATTCGTCATCATCTTCAAAATCATCGTTGCCGACAGTCTGATAGCAGCAAAGCTGTTATTTCGTGTTATCATTTGATGCAGCATCTGCAAACACAAGGCTTATCCATCCCTTCAAAAGCAACCTTCCTCGCTCAAAAAGCTCGTTTTTCAAATGAAGGGATCACCAAAGAAGAAAAACAGGAAATGATTTGTTTATTAAAAGAATGTAAACAACAAATCTCACATCTTCCTTTGAAAAGACGTCTGATCCTGTTCCTGATCTATGCTTTGTGGTAATTAAAAAGCCCAATCATCAAAAAGTCTCTGTTCCCAAAAGACGAGCTTTTGGAACAGATGACATTGTGATTGGGCTTTTTTTATTTGGCAACGGTCTGATCCGTTGAACCTCCTTCTTTTTTCTCTTGATCCTCGTTTGGCTGAAACGCTTTACGATGTTCTTCTAGTGCTTTAAAGAAAGCATTTATGTTTTCTTGTCGTGCCTGTTTTAAACGCTGAGGAAAGGCATCTGCCAGACGCTTTTTCGTATGACGAAACGAATTCAATCGTTTTTGATATTTTTCACGCAGACGTTCGATCGACTGCATCAGTTTTTCATCTGCATCAGTTTGTTCCAGTATAGCCGCTATGCGCTGACTGAGCGGTTCCTCCAGCGGAAACAGTGCCGCATTTCGAAATTGTGTTCCTAATTCACGCAGACTATCTTCCAGCATGCGATAATCTTTGTTTTCACGAAGAATCGCATGAAACGTATGGATATTATCCCAAAGAAAAACAGCCATAAGCAAAATTGTCGTGATGATCTGAACTGTCGACGGAATTTTAATCAGAAACGAATCGATCACAGGGTGAATGATCCGTACAACAACGACCCCCATCACACCGAACATGACAGAATTTCTCAAACAAATCCGTCCGTTGAGGTTAAAACGGCGATTCGAATAATCCCACCATGTACTGTGAAACATTTTTTCCATGACTACACTAGTTGCATATTCCAGCAAACTGGTCAAAATCATTCCTGCAAAAAATAGTAGCACAAGATTGTTCTTAAAGGGTTCCAGAGCATACAGCACGATCAGGGCACCCCAACCGTAAATCGGACAATACGGGCCTTCCAGAAAACCTCGGTTTATAAAACGTCTTGCACCGATGCCGCAATAAATACATTCGCAGACCCAGCCAAGAAAACTATAAATGAAAAAATATAATACCTGTGTCATGTAAGCCACCTCAGAATCATCTCAAAAACATGTCCCTATAATAGTATGCCCGCCGTCCCATAATTTCAACCCTTTCCGCATCATTCTATCGCTGCGCTTTTCTGTACCCGGCCTTTTGTGCCTCTTCTTCACTGTCAAATACAATCAGATACTTTGAATCTGCCATATCCTCATAAGCAGCCTGTCCGGGGCAATGATAAATCTTCGAACGGCGATTCCCGCGAATAACCCCCTGCTCGTCCTGTAACGAGGAAGATGATGCTTCATGGCTGGTCCCGTCTGCATAATTGATTTCTATGCCGGGCTGCACATTATAAACATAAACATTAAAGCTGATGGATTCGCCCTCATCTTCCAGCGACCATGCCTCCATCTGGACACCGCGGGCAACCAGTTCATCATCTTTGAAAATCGGTGTAACCCTGTATAATACATGATTTGAAGTTTCTTTAATGTAATCAGCAACCATATTTTCAAAAGGAAGCATTCCTTCAACATTCATATACCGGGTGCCGGTAATCAGATTTCTTTCATTCGCATTTTCACCGCTTAACTGAAATCCGATCAAATGACAGCGGTTATACAAATATTTGCCGTCCACGTTATCATATCTGACTGTCTGCCATCCGCTCGGCTTGATCTGACCTATGCTTTCTCTTTCCTGCGTCGGCATCAATTCAGTGGATAGATTTGCAAATGCCGTTGTGCAGCGACCGAGCGAATCTAATTCTCCGTAAGTTTCAAAACTTTGTGTTTCTTTCTCCTCTTGTGTGAAAGATGGTTCATTATCATTGATTTCGACATATGGATGTCCGTTATACTGAGGGATCTGCGAAAGAAGTACTGTTTCCTGTGAAGATTTTCCATACTCTGTCTGCTCAATGAGCGAACATCCGCCGATCATGAACAGCAAACATACGGTCACTGTGCTCAATAGCTTCCATTTTCTTTTGTTCATATATTTTTATCTCCTTTTGATATAATGTTCCACATCGATTTTTTCATGAGAACTGCCTGAAAACTGTCTTTTTTCGATACAGTCCCATATCTGTCTATCCAAAGGAACCGACAGCTTCTCATCAAACGGATAAGTTCGATTCCATTTGTAAATAACGAGCTCTTCCAATTGATCTTTCCAGCAAAGAAATTCAGTATCTTCCGCCACCCACCATCGACTGTCAGTCAATTCTTCTTTCCAATCCTGAATGACTGTCACAGAATCATTGATCCCGTACAAACGCGATGCCGATTCTTTCATCAAAAGTCCTTCATCTCCGTAATGGATCAAGACATCTTCTCGCTGCTGGCGGTCCTGACTGACACGACGGCCATGAAAACAGACGCCGCCTCTTTCATCGATACAGACAATGACTTTCATCACGAACTCCTTTCAAAATGACTATGCAGCCACTGAAAAACAGACCGGCATTCCAGTCTGTTTCAGATCTATTTTATTCTTCTCTTTTGACGATACCATAATATACTTTAGAGGTCAACAGATAAATCAGAGAATAAATGAAGGCAAATACAAGAAAACATATCAATGTGCATTTTGCATATAACGAGCTGTTCATCATAGACAGTACCTGCATGAGCTTGTTGACAATCGGAAAGGCAAATACAATATGAATTCCCGCAACTGCCAAAGGAAGGAAAAAGACCATCAGTACTTGAGCATGAATAATACGGCGGACTTCACGATGATCCAGTCCAACTTTCTGCATGATCTCAAAACGTTTTTTATCCTCAAAACCTTCACTGATCTGTTTGTAGTACAGGATAAGTATCGTAGCCATCACAAACAGAATGCTGAGGAAAATACCGATAAATAAAAATCCAGCATACAGAGAGAAAAAACTTTCGAAAGAATAACTCTTTGATTCTATATAACTGACCCCGTCAATTGAACTGATTTTCGAATTAAGTTCATCAAACAGTTTTTTATTCTGTTCTCTGTCTCCATCTGTATCGAATGCGGTAAAATGTTTCACTTCACTGGCATAACTCTGATATGTCCCAAACTGTATCTGATACAAATCATTAATGATTTCATCATTTTCAACGACAACAAAATAAGAAGGTACCATTGAACCGGTCATATTGGCCGTACCAATGAACGAATCAAGCTTCTCTTTTATTTGAAAAGTATTGCCCCCGATTCTGAACTGGTCATTTTCATAATCCTGTCCGTCAGTGTACAGCAAAACTTCGCCTTTATTCAATGTTTTATCCTGATCCGCATTTTTATTATAGTCCTCCACAGTCATAAAGAACAAATTAACGACATGATCCAGACTCTCCATATGATCCTGAGGGATATCCACTGAAAAGTCATCATCTGTCTGTAATGCCGAAAAAGAAAGATACGAGTAACTAAGCAAAGACGATCTTTGAAGTCCCAGTTTATCACACGCTTCCCGGGTCAACAGATCCAGCCTTGAGAGCTGGTCTTCACTGATATCCTGACTGGTTATGTTCATTTCACGGGGATAACAAGTCTCAACAGTATCATCCATGCCTACCCATAAAGAAATTGTAGTGGAAAGCATGACCAGAACCATCGTGGATAATATACATATATTCGCTAATCCCACTGCATTTTGTTTCATTCGATAAATCATGGTCGAAATATTCACAAAAGGGCCGACACGATAATAGAAGCTTTTATTTTTCTTCAACAATTTTAATACCGTAATGCTTCCCGAGGTAAATAACAGATAAGTTGCTATCACGACTAAGATCACCGCAAGGAAAAACAAAAGAAAAGCAGAGAGCGGATTTTTAACCGTAACAGCAATACCATAGCCGCCCGCCAAAGTTACCAGACCAAGCAAAGTCATCAGCCATTTTGTTTTCGGTTCTTTTTCACCAAAGCTTGTACCGTGCAGCAGATCGATCGGATTGGTTAAACGAACGGAAAAACCGCTGTTGATGAAAATCAACAGAAAGATGACCGAGAACAAAAGCAATGTCATCAGAATCGTCGGAGCACTGACATGAAAGCGAAGAGGCATATCGATCTGCATCATTGATGACAAAATCGTAAACAGAACTCTTTCAACAGCAATACCGGCCATGATCCCCGCAATCAATGCTATACATGCAGTAAACAGCGTCTCCAGCCCGATCACGATAACGATATGACGTTTCTCCATCCCAAGGATATTAAATACACCGAATTCTTTCTTGCGGCGCTTCATCAAAAAACTGTTCGTGTAAAACAAAAAGATAACCACAAAGAAAGCGACGACAAATGTTCCCAACTGTAAAAGAGCCTGCATTTGTGCTCCTCCAAATATCATTGCCATATCCGGATTTACTGAAAGAGAACAAATCACATAGTACATCGACACGCTGATGATGCAAGTCAGCAGATAAGGCACGTACATGCGGCTGTTTTTTTTCAGATTAGATAATGCGATCCGCGGGTAAAACCAGTTATTCATACAAAACACCGCCCACTGCAACAGCCGTCTGTGCTTTTGTGATACGCTGATACATTTCTTCATTGCTGCAGCCGCATCGCTTCAGCTCATGAAAAACCCTGCCATCTTTAATAAACATTACTCTTCCTGCATGAGCAGCAGCCTGAACAGAATGAGTAACCATAATAATTGTATGGCCCTGCCGATTAATGCGGTTAAATACATCAAGCAGGTCATCTGTTGATTTGGAATCAAGCGCTCCCGTCGGCTCATCCGCAAGAATCAAACGAGGGGAAGTAATGATTGCACGCGCAATAGCCACTCGCTGTTTCTGTCCGCCAGAAATCTCATAAGGAAATTTCTCAAGCAGATCGGCAATACCAAGTTCTTCTGCAATCGGCTGCAGCCGCTTATTCATTTCTTTGTATTTCATACCGGACAAAACCAAAGGCAAAAATATGTTGTCTTTGAGCGAAAAAGTATCCAGCAAATTAAAATCCTGAAATACGAATCCCAGTTGACTTCGTCTAAACGCCGCCATTGAGCGTTCAGGAATTTCCACGATATTTTCTCCATTCAGGATGACTTCTCCTTCTGTCGGCTTGTCGAGTGCTGCCAAAATATTAAGCAGCGTCGTTTTCCCTGAACCACTTTCTCCCATAACAGCTACGTATTCACCTTCATCCACAGAAAACGTCACGTCTTTAAGCGCTGTTACAGAATTTCCTCCAAAGCGTGTTGTATATACTTTTTTTACATGTTTAACGTCCAATAACATTCGTCATTCCTCCTGTCTTTATTATTTACAGTATCAGTATAAAAAAACATAACTTACCACGCCATCGTTTTCCCTTACATTGACGTAAGATTGGATGAAAGAAAAAAACTCTGTACAGAGACACAGCCTCCATACAGAGATCAAAAGAATTATTTTTCTTTACCGTCAAAGCAATAAGTACACAGTTTGCATTTAGGCAGACCGATCGATTCAACCATATCATCCAAACGATGGAAACGAAGAGTCGTAAAGTTTGAACGCTTACGAATTTCTTCACACATCTTGCTGTATCGTTCGCTATTTGGATCTGCATATTCCTGCAGGATTTCCTGTGTGATCTCATTTTCCTCTTCCAGTTCACTGATGACACGACGGGTAATAAGATCCATCTCAGAGCTGGAACGTGAGAAATTCAAATACTTGCAGCCGAACATGATCGGAGGACATGCAGGTCGTACATGTACTTCTTTTGCTCCAGAATCATACAAGAACTGTGTTGTTTCTCCCAGCTGGGTTCCGCGTACGATAGAATCATCAATCAGTAAGAGGCTTTTTCCCTCAATCAGTTCCTGGACAGGAATCAGCTTCATCTTGGCAATCATATTGCGCTGTTTCTGACTGGTCGGCATAAAAGAACGAGGCCAGGTCGGCGTATACTTGATAAATGGACGAGCAAAAGGCAATTTCGAACGGTTTGAATATCCAACCGCATGTGCTGTTCCCGAGTCAGGTACACCGGCAACGCTATCAATATGCATATCCTCACGCATATCATGCTGAGCCAGCAAATCACCGCAGCGGTTACGCATGCATTCTACATTGATTCCCTCATATGTTGAAGTCGGATAACCATAATATACCCACAGGAATGAACATATTTTCATTTCATCTCCCGGTTTTTTTACTGTTTCCACCCATTCCGGAGTAATAAAATCAATTTCTCCTGGACCGAGATCACGGTAATGATGATAACCTAAGTTTAAAAAAGCGCTGCTTTCAAAGGTTATACAGTATCCATCTTCCTTTTCTCCGATGATGACCGGTGTCCGCCCCAGCTTATCGCGGGATGCATAGATTCCCTCTTTTGTCATGATCATCACGCTCATAGAACCTTCGATCATCTCCTGCACATAAGAAAGACCTTCGACAATGCTCTGTTTATGATTGATCAATGCCGCAACAAGTTCTGTCGGATTGATTTCACCGCTGCTCATCTCTAAAAAATGTGAAGTACCTTTGTTAAAGCAAAGCGCTTTTAATGATTCCAGATTATTGATTCTTCCAACTGTTGTAATAGCAAAAGAACCCAGATGAGAATTCACCAGCAAAGGCTGGGCCTCATTATCCGAGATACACCCAATACCGAGATTACCGTCAAACTCTTCAATATCACGTTCAAATTTCGTGCGAAACGGCGAATTCTGAATATTATGAATTGCACGGTTAAACCCATCTTTTCCATACACTGTCATACCGGCTCTGCGCGTTCCCAGATGAGAATGATAATCAACACCGAAAAACAGGTCCAGCACACAGTCCTTCTTGCTTGCTACACCAAAAAAACCACTCATACACTCTTCCTCCATTGCTATGCCGACTTCAGGAAAGGTCAGGAATTTGAGTAAAAACAAAAACAGAATCAGCACTTCTTCTGATTCTAACTGATCCTTTCAATCCTTTATCCGCAAACTGTTCTCTTTCATGAACAGCCATATTGTAACATAAAACAGCAGAAAATATGACAATTTCTTTTACTTTTCCTAAAGAAAAGCAGACAAATGTTAATTGTCTGCCTTTTTCCCGATATGCTCTGCTGACATATTCTCACACTTCAATTTAATCCAAAACTTGCCTCAACGATCATTCCTTTATCTTTATCTACGGTAACCACGCATGGCTCGTTCGCTGCCTTCCATGTTTCCACATGCCCTTTTAAAAAGCGATGATCGCTATAAATATCCTCCTTACGGAAATCATATTGACGCCAGTCTTTACGATACGTCTTTACAAATTGTTCGACCAGCAGCCCTGCCTGTTCATCATCAAGGGCAGAACCTGCTCCCTGTTCCTGCTTATCAGACATGTTCATCCGATAATCTTTCCATGTATAATGAGAAATTCCGTTTTTTGTCATGGTGATCTGAATGTCAAATGCATAAGAAGCATCGATTTCGGGTGAATCATTCAGCTTCCCGAAAAAATAGAAAGCATTCTTTTCATTTTCAGAAACAGCTGCCTGCGGTAGGATCGTCATATCCAGCTGTTTATATTCAGCTTGTGGAATAAATTTTTCAAGGCTGGCAAAAACCTGATTTTCATCCATGAACATAACCTCTTGTGAATCAACGCTTCCTCTTTGAATCCAACGGCATACATCCCTTATATATTGCTTTGCATCTGTTTCTGGTTGTCGATCAAGATTCCATGAATCCGCTGAACAAATGACATAAAATGTGTCATCTCCGTTTTTGACATGATAATGAATCAGATCCAATGTAGGATCAAGAACAAACAAAGCACATGCATTTTCATATAATATACTCTTTTGCAGGCTGCCACGCTGTTCAATCGACAGCGGCTGATTCGTATTCAAAAAAATACAAAGCTGTTTAAGTTCATCACTTCGTATTTCCGCAACAGTGGCTTCTGCATTCACGTCATATTGTGTTCCGAAATCAAGATGAGAAATGATCGTACGATAGTCCGACACTGTATCAGTCCTATATGCATACAGTTTTTGCAGATCATTGATTTTCGATACAGACAAAATAGCTTTGTTCTCCGGAGAAAACAGCAAAGCTGTCCCGACAGCTGACAAAATGATAAACAACAAAACTGTTTTAGGCAAAGAACTTCGATGATAGGAAAGCACGTGATGAATGCGCTTCTTCACACTCCCCTGCGAAAAGCAATTCAGCAGATAAGCATTTTGATGATGTATGCTCATCTGCAGTAAAGAGGAAGCATATTCTTTTCTTGAAACCGGCATGGAAGAGATGACTTTTTCGTCACAGGACATCTCCATGTCACGAATCATCAGATAATACGCCAGATGAACAAGGGGATTCATCCAATGGACAGATACAATCAGAAAAGCTGCACTTTTCATCCAGATATCTCCACGCTGTAAATGAACCAGCTCATGCTTGACAACAATACTTTTCACTGGTTCCTGCAGATGAAAAGGAAGATAAATATTCGGCCGAAACAGGCCAAGCACACATGGTGCATGAACAGATGAGGTTTCATAAATGCGACCATCCAGACATTGTCGATCCTGAAAGCTCTTTTTTACTTCCCATGTATTTTTCAAATTCCACACCAGCATTGCAATCATTCCGATACACCAAAGAAAAGATGCAATATTCTCAAAAGAAAACAAATTTATCTGCGGATCAGAAAAATCGGTTTCATCCTTAAAAACAGGCAGCTCATTTTCTACTGTATCAAAAGCTGCATATTCTCCAGCTGCATTCGCAAGTTGATAACGCTGGACCAGCGCACTGGGAGCATAGGCCGAGATGTCCGGCTGCAAGCTGAATTTGCTGACGATGGAAAAAGGAAAAATCAATGCCGCAAAAGCGATCAGCCACAAAAAACAGGAAAAATGTTTCGATTTACTTCTTATGAAAAAGCGAAGTATAATGACGGCAACAATAACAAAACTTCCTTTTAGGGTGTGATCGAGAACAGACAAAAATAATTCGTTCATATATTATTTCTCCTCATAAGAATCAATCAGCTCCCTCAGCGCCTGTATTTCGGATTCAGACAAAGGACGCTCTTTTGCGAAGGAAGCCACAAAAGAAGAAAAAGAATTATCAAAAACGCGCTGAATAAAATTCTGACTTTCTTCCTGTTGTATCTGTTCCTTTTTGACCAACGAGCGGACCATTGTATTCTCATTGATCAAAATCCCGCGATCGCACAACTTCTTCAGCACTGTATAAGTCGTTGTTCTCTTCCACTGCAGTTCCTTTTCACATATTTTAGTCAGTTCTCCGGAAGCAATCGGTTCATGTTGCCAGACAATGCAAGCAAATTGATATTCTCTATCATGCAGTTTCCATTTACTTTTCATTTTTTCACCAACCTTATCCCTTTACACCATTAGTCTATCACGATAGACTAATGGTGTAAAGATGTGTTGAAATACAGAAACTAAAAACAGTGCGAATGTACATTCCATACACTGGATAAATTAGAAAAGACAACGGAAGATCATATTGAATATTACAACAAACGGAGAATCACAGCAAAATAAAAAGGATTGACGCCTGTTGAATACAGGAATCAATCCTTTTCACTTAAGTTCATGATCTACAATGTCCAAATCTTTGGACTCACTACAATCAGATGCCTTTTTATTCAATGGAAATAACTTTCTTCTGCGGCAATGCTTTGGTCTCTTTCGGGAATGTGATCTTCAGCTCACCGTTGTCATAGCTTGCCTTGATATCCTCTTCCTTTACATTTTCTCCGACATAGAAGCTTCGTGAGAAACTGCCGCTGTATCGCTCCTGACGAATCAGGTTGCCTTTATCGTCCTTTTCTTCTTTGTTCGTATTCCTTGATGCACTGACATTCAGATAGCCGTCATTCAGTTCCAGATGGATATCTTCCTTCCGGCATCCCGGCAGTTCCATATCCAGCATGTAATTTCCGTCTTTTTCCGTAATATCGGTCTTCATGACCATATCGTTTCGCGCATTGAAGATCGGTGATGTAAACATGTCATCAAATACCGTATCAAATAAATCATTTGTTCTTGGGAAGAATTTCATAACTAACACCTCCGCTTGCTTTCATTCACTGCCTGTTTCATTCAGGCACCTTCATGAAATCTTTCCATCGGGCTTCATCCCCCGATTACAGTTTCTATTATAATCACAAGATTAGCACTGTAAAGAGGAGAGTGCTAAGATATGGACATTTCCCTTGCTTTGTCTATTTCTTTTCATTTTGTTTCATTTTCAGAACTTGTATAGTATTAGGCCGCAGCAATACCGAACGTGTCTGTTCCCATAAGAAATTGATTACATCAAACATGAAATGACGTTCTTCCTGACTCATCGATCCAAGCTCAATGATTCCATTCATTCCCTGTCGTAATCCCATCGTCGAAAAATCCGTAATATGATGAATTTCCAGACGATTCAAAACGCGGAATATAAGGTCAATATAAATCTTTCGCTGCTCATCGTCTTTGCTCATTAAAATCTTATCAATATATGCATGAATTCTGTCGCTCTCTTCACTCCATGCTTCAATCGGCACAAAACCGCTGCCCCGGATGCTCCAATAAAAAGGATCATGCTGGCTCAGGCCACCCTGCTGCGCCTCGATGACAGTAAACTGTTCCTTATGTGACAACAGTCTCCCGATGACCGTATCTGAAGGCAAATAGGCATGGATATACTGCAAAACATCTGACACATCAAAGCGTTCATAAAAGGAAGGTCGAAATCCCGGACCGTCAAAATTATATACGCCGGCTAATGAAGGATAAATCATTTTTTCTCTGACAGCTGCATACATAGCCAGATTTCCGCCCTTTGAATGTCCCCCTAAATAAAGAAGCTGATCCCGGCGATGTCTACGTTTAAACAATCCGGTATACATAAAATATGTCTCATAGATCCGATGCGCATAATTCCAGGCTAACTGCTGAGAGGGAATCTCATCCTGATATGTCATTTTCATGTCTTCCTTCCATCCCAAAATGCTTGTATCTGTCCCGCGATAGGCAATAAAAAAATCACCATTAGGAAGCCGAAATGTCACTGCCGCAAACTGAATCTCCTGTTCCTCATCAAATACACTCTGATAACCAAGAATATTGATTTGCTCGTATCGCTGCGCCTTTCCTACTGCTTTAATCAGTTTCGGAATATTTGGCGAGTATGCATAACGATCGTCCAGGTTTGTTCCTCTTTCTTTTTCAAAAAACTGTTCACAAGCTACCGGCAGAGAAACCTCTCCTTCACACGAAGACGGCCACTCTACATAGGCAAGTTCGCAAAGGATCAAGGCATCAACTTCCTGAAAAGGTACAGTTGAGAACTTCAGATCGCCGCGCCATGCGATATAATCCAAGATATTGTACATCATAGTCACTTCCTGTCTTTATCTGATAGTATAGCATGAGCACAGAGGTGGTTCAAATGCCTTCTCTGAAAACCCTCCTCATACATTTAATGCAGATCTTTCAAAGCGGCACTACGATTCATGCTGATTGCATTCGATGCTCTTTATTTCTTTCATTAGCTCACCAAAAACAATGAAGCAAAAGGAAAGCACCTGGCGGTGCTTTCCTAAATTTCGTCATATTCTCATTATTTATCGTTTGACCGAGGAGCTTTGATTGCCGCCTGTGCAGCTGCCAGTCTGGCAATTGGAGCACG
>ENA-ORUI01002453-ORUI01002453.1-human-gut-metagenome-genome-assembly--contig:-NODE-2453-length-15400-cov-2.406647_pt1 | contig 15400 bp, 10 predicted proteins | sample MGYA00242078_ERZ509205 | MGnify/ENA primary metagenome ERZ509205 (study PRJEB26280, sample SAMEA2338828) | human gut metagenome | biome: human gut; feature: human-associated habitat; material: faeces... | reverse complement strand
GAGCAGCACGCGCAGCACGCCGATGAGCGCGAGGTGCGCAGGATAATAGACGTAAAAGAGCTTGCCCATAGAGCGCCATTTGCCGCGCGTGCCGTCATAGCAGCGCAGCAGCGGGATGGCAAGGCAGGTGCCAAGCTGCACGAGCGCATAGATCTTATCAATAAAGAAGAAATACACGAGCGCATACACGGCCGACCACACCATGAGCCAGCACATCTGGCGGCGGAAGTCCCCGCGTGCCTGTCCCATGTATAGGATCGCCACCGCCGCGATGCAGCTCCAGTCCGACGGGAAGGTGATGGCGCAGATCACAAACGTCAGCACGAGCTTGACCCAGCCTTTCAGCCGCTCGTCATCGTGGATGACGAGCAGCATGAGTCCCCACGCGAGCGACCAGACGACGCCCGTCTGGTTGAACGGCCCGGTGGACAGCGGCAAAAACGGGATGCCGAAGCAGAAATCATACGCAAAGTGCGACACGACCGCGAGCGCGAACAGACGCACGGCGTATTTTTTCACATCGTGCGTGTAGTGATAGCCCTCGACGATGAAAAACCACATGATCGGCGCCGTCACGCGGCCGAGCAGGTGCAGCAAAAGCACCCACCACGCGGTGCTGTACCCCGGCCAGAGCGTCCACGTGAGGTGGTCGAGCGTCATGGCGAGGATGGCGATGCCCTTGAGCGCATTGCCGCTCAGGGCCGGTCTGCGGGTCTGGAGCATAGGGTCACCTCCGGAAGAATCGGGTCATGCCTCCCGCACCGGGAAACACACCTCGGTCACGAATTCGTCGGGGTTTTGCGTCTCATGCGGGCTGACGTGGTAGATGTCGAACATCGGCCCGGCGCTCTCGTAGCCGTTGGCCGTGACCCACGCCGCGACGGCCGCGATGACGTCGCTGATCTGCGCGTAGCTGCCGCGAAACACGCAGCCGGCATACGTGACGGGCGGCAGCGTCCGGAACCGTACGTGCTCCGTGTCGGGGTAGCGGCCGCGGACGGTCTTGCTCGCCTCGATGAGCACGTCGCGCTCTTTATATTCCTCGTCGAGGAACGTTACGCTGCAATAGCACGGGTCATCGGGTACGAGGGGCATGTGGTCGGTCTCGCGGCACAGCACGTCCCACACCATGCCTTCGGCCTCGTAGCAGGGGATGGTCATGCGCACGCACGCGGCATAGCGCGCGGGCAGAGTCTTGATGGTCACATTGTAGTTCATGTCTGCTTCCTTTCTCAGCCGCTCACGGGCTGTGTCCAGAAGCCGCAGTTTCTGCGCCGTGTCGGCGGCAAGTGCCTCCAGCCGGGTGCGCTGCGCGGCCAGGCGCGAATCGAGCGCCGCGCGGTCGTCATACAGGCGCAGCAGCTCGCGCGTGTCGCTCAGGCCGAAGCCGAGCGCGCGCAGCGCGGCGATGCGTCCGGCGGTGATGAGCTGCCGCTCGCTGTAGTAGCGGTAGCCGGTCATGGGATCGACTTCCGACGGGGCGAGCAGCCCCACCTCATCATAGTGGCGCAGCATACGAACGCTGACTCTGGACAGTTTTGAAAATTCACCGATCTTCAGCATGGCGGTACCTCCGTGCCGGTCGTCATTTTTTGAGCTCACGCACAGCATAAGCCCTCTCACCGTGTCAGAGTCAAGGGGTCATTTTCTCTTTTTCAGCATAGCAAATCCGCGCCGCCGCGTCAATGCCCGCGGCGCGGTATGAAACCGCCCGCGGCAGCTTTGGCTGCCGCGGGCGGAAATGTCCGGCTGCGTGCGTCAGGTTTCGTCGATCCCGGCCGTCTCGCCGAGGCCCGCGTTGTCCTCCCCGAGGATGCCGAGCTTGCCGAGGTCCTTGTTCGGGATCGCCTCGTCGATCATGATCTTGGTCAGGTACGGCACGGCGACGACGATGCAGCTCATCGAGATGACGACGACGAGAATGCGCGCCACCTGTGCCATATACGGTTTGAGATATTTGCCGACGCGCAGGATGTCCCGGAAGTTGATCTGCTCCTCGAGTTCCTCATCCTCGCGGTATGTATTGCGTTGTGCCATAAGTCCTCTTCTAAAAACCTTGTGCGACGCCGGACTGGAGTCCGAGCTGCTTGTGGTAGATGTCCCAGTAGCGGCCGTGTGCGGCCACGAGTTCGGCGTGGGTGCCGCGTTCGACGATACGTCCGTGCTCGAGCACCAGAATCAGGTCGGAATCCTTGACCGACGAGATGCGGTGGGCGATGGCGACGATGGTCTTGCCGCCGTCCATCTCCTTGAGGTGCTTCTGGATCTCCGCCTCGGTCTCCATATCGACGGCCGAGGTCGTATCGTCCATAATCAGGATCGACGGATTGTCCGCGAGCGCGCGGGCCAGCGACAGGCGCTGCTTCTGCCCGCCGGACAGGCCCACGCCGCGTTCGCCCACGACGGTGTCATAACCCTGTGGCATCGACCTGATGAAATTGTCCGCGCCGGCGATCTGGGCCATTTTCTGGATATATCGGTCGTCGCTATCACCGCTGGCACCAAAACCGATGTTGCCGCCGATGGTGTCGGAGAACAGGAAGGTATCCTGCGCCACGATGCACACCTGCGAGCGCAAGGTGGCCAGCGGCCAGTCGCGTGCGTCGATGCCGTCGATGAGCACATGGCCAACGGTCGGGTCGTAGAAGCGGGAGATGAGGCTGACGAGCGTGGACTTGCCCGCGCCGGTTTCGCCGAGGATGCCGAGCTTGGAGCCGGCGGGCACGGTGAAGTCGAGGTCCTTGAGGATCGGGGTCTCCGGGTCGTCCGGGAAGGCGAAGCTGACGTGGTCGAAGCGGATGTCGCCCTTGATGTGCAGCGGGCAGGACTTGCGTTCGGTGGACTGCTGGGCACCGGATGTTCCGGAAGCCACGGGCGCTCCGGTAGCCCCGGTAGCCTCATCATCGTGCTTGACTTGCTCGACGATCGTGACCGCCTGCTTGACGGCTTCGACCGCGTCGGGCTTCTCCACGATGCGCGGCTGTTCAGTGAGCAGCTTGCGGATTTTGATGCAGCTGGCGTTGAATCGCTGCCAGTCGTTGATCAGCCAGCCGGACTGGCGCACCGGGCCGTCGATCATCCACAGGAAGGAGTTGAAACTCACCAGATTGCCGAGGGTCATGTAGCCCTTGATGACCAGAAAGCCGCCGAGGCCGAGGGTGATGAGCTGCAGCGAGAAGCCGAGGCCGTCCAGCCACGGCATGTACTTGCGCGAATTGTAGGCCAGGGCCATGTTGCGCTGCATGTAATCGTCGTTGTGCTCGTCGAACTTTTCGGTCTCGTACGGTTCGCGCACGAATGCCTTGACCACACGGTTGCCCTCGATGTTCTCTTCAACCATGGAGTTGAGGGAGGCCAGCGAGTTGCGGATGGCGAAGAACAGCGGGTGGGCGTGCGTGGACAGGCCGCGCGTGAGCACAAAAATGAACGGCGTGACGCAGGCCAGGACGAGCGCGAGTCGCCAATCGATGGCGAACATCACGCACAGGGCGCCCACGAACATGACCACGCAGTCGGCAATCTGATAGCTCACCCAACTCAGGCAGTGGCGGATCGCGTCGGTGTCGGAGGTCAGGCGGCTCATGATGTCGCCGGTGCGTGTGTGGTTGAAATACGTGAAGTCGAGCTCGTGCAGCTTCTCGTATTCGTCGGAGACGAGGCGGTAGACCGAGTTCTGGCCGAAACGCTCCATCCACATCTGGTAGCCGTATCGCGCGCCCACGCGGATGATGGTCATGAGGATCATCAGTCCACACAGACGTGGCAGTTCGTCGGCATGTCCGCCGACGATGACGCGGTCCACGATGATACCGGACAGAATCGGAATGGTCAGGGCCATCGTGTTATTTGCGATGAACAGTAGAAGCGCGCCTACCACGCGGGGCAGGTCTGGTTTGCAGTATGGCAGCACCCATTTGAGATTGCTTGCGCTGGTATTGATTCCCGGATCGACGTACATGTGAGGAGATCACCGTTTCTTGGGGATTGTTTGCTTGTGGTATGGTGCGGCATGCTCCTGCGCCGCACGCGGCAATCGCTGCCGCCGCGATTCACGATCAGCCGTGCTTCGCACTGCGCCTGTCATTGGCCGCATGACCGAAGCTCTCCTTCATCGGTCGAAGCACGTTCGACTTTCGCAAACGCGTACTAGTCTAGGCGACCTGCGTCTAATCGCAACGGCCCGCAACTCTGCGTGTTCCCCGCATTAGCAACGATACGCGGCTCTCTAAGCGCAACATTCCCCGGAATGCGTCGCTGCACACCTCCGAACAGGTCCAATTCGCAACGCATTCCCGGGAAAGTGGCGCATGTCATATCACGCTCAAACAACCCAGCATAGTGAGTGGTTCATTCACGTTTTACGTATTGTGCGACGGAATCGGCATCTCCCGCAACACGTGAGATATGCAAAAGTGCCGCACGCTGAATGGTGATCAGCGTGCGGCACTGCGCGAAACGCGTGAAATCCGCAGAACGCACGAAACTCACGAAACAGATAAAACGTACAAAACGCAAGCAAGGCGAAGACAACGAACAGACAGAGACAGTCCACCTACAGGTCAGAACGCCAGCGAACGCACGTAGGAGCCAACTTGCGGGCGGAACAGCTACCGGGGATTGTTCGTTTGCGATGTTCGCATTCATGGCAGGTTTCTCCATACGATTCGGGCGGTCGGTTCAGGAGGTTGGTTGGCGGAGGCAGGTTCGGTATCAGCGTCGGTCCAAGGCCACCCAGAGTACGCCGTGCGGCGGAATCGTGCCGGTGATGACGCGGTCGGCACCCACGCCTTCAAGACGCACGTCGGCGGACTCGCCCGGCGCGTCGGCATACAGATCGGCGAGTGTCCAATCGTCATTACGGGCGTCAAGCCCCACAATGGATTGGAGCTGGATGTTGCGGCCGATCTCGTATGTGTCGCTGCCGGTCCAGAACAGCGCGGCGTAATGGCCGCCGTGATGCGCGGAACGTGTGCCATCGGCCCAATCGGCTGCGTCGGCGGACCAGACGATGAACTCGCCACGGTAGGTGCTCTCATCCCACCATTTGCCAAAAATCCGTTCGCGCACGGTCTCGCGGTTATTGGTGGAGCCGGCAAGCACCTCACGCAACGCGGGATTCTGCAGCAGCGCGATGGCGTCGCTGTTGCTGGTGGGCAGATCGCCGCCGACCATAAGCGGGCTACGCCCCATGCACCATAGGGCCAGCAGTGTCTTCTGCTCGTCCAGCGTAAGGCGGGATTGGCGGTCGTCGCCGCGTTCGGCGCGCAGGCCTATGTGCCCGAACGGCACCATGTCGGCGTCGGCCCAGTGGCCGGTGGTCTGGAACGGCGCCCAGCGGGCCAGGCGGGCGAACTGCTGGTAGATGTCTTCCCAACGGTCCCACAGATCGTCGGAAATACGCCACATTTGGGCGTTCTCGCGCAGGAAGTCGACGTAGCTCGTCGCCACCCAGCCGCCGGGCGAGAGAGACAGGTCAATCGAACGGCCGTATTTGGCTTCGGCTTTGGCGATGGCGCGATGATAGGCGGCGATTTCGTCGGAGTGGAACGGGGTCTGCATGTCGTCGACCTTGAGGAAGTCGAGGCCCCAGGAGGCGAACAAGTCGAGCTGAGCGTCATACCAGGCCTGCGCGCCCGGGTGGGATTGGTTCAGGCCGTAGTTGTCCGGATTCCACTTGCACACGTGGTCGAGGTCGGCCACGTCCTTGGCGGTGTAGTTGGTGCCGTATACGGGCAGGTTCTTGTCCACAGCGATACGCGGGATGCCGCGCATCATGTGCATGCCAAGCTTCAAGCCCAGTTCGTGGACGGCGGCGGCGAGCGGGCCGAATCCCTTGCCGCCGGCAGCACTCGGGAAACGCACCGGGTCAGGCAGCTGACGGCCGTATTCGTCGAGAATCAGCGGCGCGTTGTCGTTGTAACCATGTGCGCGGGCGGTCGGGTCGTACCAGTCGATGTCGATGACCAACGTATCCCAGCCGGCGTTTTTCAGGTGTTCAGCCATGAACCGCGCGTTGGCCAGCAGCTCGTCTTCGGTGAGAGTCGTGCCGTACGAATCCCAGCTGTTCCAGCCCATCGGCGGACGCCATGCCTGAGGAAGGCTCTGCGGAAGATCCGTCATCGTATCCTGCTTTCGTTGATATTCGTATAAGTTGCCATACGGCGGTACGCCAGCCGCAAACCAATCGGCATCGCGCACGTACGGATAGGTGAAGAGTGACGCCACTCCCCCGGAGAGTCCCATCCCAACGTACGACGAACTTCATGGCCTCTTGGCACACCGACGTATGTACCGTTACATATTCTTCCACCGGAACGATATCAAGCAAGCGCATGTTACGCTCGGCGCGTCATCGCCTAAGCGCAGCATTTTCAGCGATTCCGGCGCACAGCCACCATTTGCCAAAACACGATGTTGTGAATACCGTTACAACCATTGGAAGCATTACGGGCATTGTCCAATGCCCATCACAGGCGAAACATGAGGTGACGTTATGCCGAGCGGCAAACCAACATTGCGCGACGTAGCGAAGGCCGCCGGGTTCTCCCCCATGACCGCCTCGAATGCGCTGCACGGCAAGCCGGGTGTTAAGGATTCCACTCGCGCCAAAGTGCTGGCAGTGGCCGAAAAGCTCGATTACCGCATCAATCTGACGGCCAGCATGCTGAAGTCCGGCCGCAGCAACATCATCCACATCATCGTCAACGAATTCGATTCGCCGTTCTACTCCAAACTCGTCGAATCGCTCGTCACCGAAACCACCGCGCGCGGGCTGACGCCGTTCGTGGAGCAAACCCGGTACTCTCCGGATGCCGCCAAACACGCGCTGGCCAACAACCCGTTCTCCGGGCAGTTGTTCGACGGCGAGATTATCCACGCTTCGGGCCTGAATGCCGGTGTGCCGCTTTCCGCGATCAACCACGGCCGACCGCTGGTTCTGATTGACGCCTGCGAGGAAACGCCCACGTTCGATACAGTGAATTTCCCGAACGAAGACGGCGCGCGGGCGGCAGTGCAGCATCTCATCGAATGCGGATGCCACCGCATCGCCATTGTCGGCGACGGGTATTCGCCACGAACCGAACTGGCGCACGTGGAAAGTTCCAGCGGTTTGCGTCTACGCGGGGCCAGCGGCGCACTGCTTGACGCCGGGCTGCCGTATGACGAATCGACGAACTTCATTGGTTACGGTAGCGACAGCGGCATCGAAGCCGGTCATGCCATCGCCGAGGCGATGCTCGAGGCTCGTGCGCAATCGGCTGATGACACTGCTGAGTCCCGTTCCCCGGGCACCACGCGGGCAACGGGAAGCACCCCGGCCATCGATGGCATCTTCTGCATTAACGACTATGCCGCATTCGGAGTAATCCGAGGCCTTGCCGACTACGGCATCCGCGTGCCCGACGATGTGAAAGTCATCGGCTTCGACGGCGCCACGGCCGGTTCGTACACCACACCGACGCTGAGCACCGTTCAAGTGGATCTCGATCAGCTCGCCCAATTCGCGCTCGATATGATCACCCGCCGCGTGGAACAGCGCGACCAGGGCGACGGCAGGTCCGACGAATCCGCTGGCATGCCGGCCACGCGCGTCACCATTGGATACACACTGGTTCCGCGCGAGTCCACTGTCGGTTCGGCAAACAGGTAACGCTGAAACGCCGAAATAGGGCGGCGATTCCCGACTGCCGCGCCCACTGCCCAAGTGCCGTGCGGCGTGACGTGCGAGGTTTCGGCATGCGTCAAACCGTTCCCAGCGCTCCCACGTGGTAGTGGCGCCCATGCGCACTTTTCCTAGGGTTAGGACCATGACCTTCCCTAATCACACGGTGTTGTAGAGGCGGGCGGGGAAAGCGTCGCGGTATTGGCCGGGGGTCAGGCCAGTGCGGCGCTTGAAGACGCGCATGAAGTACTTGGGATCGGCGTAGCCCACTTCTCGCGCAATATCCGCCACGCTGGAAGCGGTAGAACTCAGCAGTTCGCGCGCACGGTCGATGCGATATTCGATGATCTGCTCGGCCACACCCACGCCGAACACGCGCCGGTACATCGCGGTCAGATAGCTGGGTGAATAGTGGAAGCGCGCGGCCACTTTGGCCACGGTGATGTCGTCGAAGGCATTGGCCATAATCCACGAGCGGATGGCCAGCATCGGCGCCAGGCCGGACGAATCGCCAGCGGCACCGGCCGAATCGACATGCATGGCCCATTCCTGTTGCTGCCGGACGCGGTCGGCACTGGTGATGGGCTTGCCGTCGCCCCGGTAGCCGGCAAGCGTACGATGGGCGGCAAAGTCCGCCTTCAGCCGCTCCTGCGCGCTGACCTCCAGCAGCAGGCCGGTGGCGAAGTAATCGCAGTAAGCGTTGGAACACGGGCCGAATCGCGCATAGATGTCGATGAGCTGCCCACACATCACCGCCAGCCGGTCGGGGTCGGGCAGGGTGCGTTCATCGGGCAGCAACAGGCAATGGTCGTCCTGCGGCAGACCCGCGTCATCGGGGAGCATGCGCGCATCCGGCAATTTGAAATGCATCCAGTAGAAGTCCACGTCAGACGTGATGATGTCGGCGCCCGCATGCTCCACATTCGGCGGCAAGAGTGCGATTTGGCCGGCCTCGATATGCAGGGTCTGCTCCCCCACCCGCATCGGCAGGACGCCCCGACGCACGAACATCAGCTCGAAGGTGTCGATGGTGCGCCGCAGATGGCGCCAGCCCGGTCCGGACACAAACTGCCCGACCGAGTAAAAGTCCACCGGCCCTTCGAGCCGACATGTCGTGATGCCCATGGCTACCAGAGTAGCCGAGAGCAAATATCAGCCGCGCAGCCAGACGGTCATTTCGTTTTCGCCGCGGTTGGCCCAGGCGAAGTACGGGATGAGCGTGGCGGTGGCGGGCTCGCGCTTGACCGGCGCGTACACGGCGTAGAGCGGTGCGAACGCCGGAACCTCGGCCGCGCCCTCACCCGCGGCGGCCACAGCAGCCGGCAACGGCTCGCGCCAAGCCGGCACCTCAAGCTTCACCATGCGGCGGGTCACATCTTCCACCTCGCCCTGGCCCTTGTCGTCGATGCCCTTGGCGCCGGCGTGGAAGTCGAACTCCTCGACCTTGGCCACGCTCGGATCGGCCAATAGTGCCTCCGTATCCGCGTGCAGCAGGTGCAGGTTCGCACCATTATCCTTTTCTTCAGCGCAGAAAGTAATCGGGCCGCGCACGAACGCCACCTTGCCGGCGTCCTCGCGCACCAGCGGGTTGGCGGCCAGCATACGTACCGGCATCGGGAAGTCGAACGTCACGGTGTCGCCGTCGCGCCATTCGCCGGTCAGGTACAGGTAGCCGTCGCGGATTTCGCGGGTCACGCGGGAACTATCGGCCCCAGACTCAGACTCGCCCGTGGCCGTAATCGCGGCGGCAGCAGCGGACTCATCGCCCACCCAACCGGGCAGACGGAAGGCCAGCGTAAAGCGAGCAGGAGCCTGAGCCGAGGTGCCAGCAGCGTCACCGCCCAAGCGCACGACAGCCTTGCCATCGCCCTGCCACGGCAGGTTCGCCGTAACATCCAGCTCCACAGCCGTACCATTCAACTCAGCTTTGGCCACGCCGCCCATATACAAGTGCGTGAACAGCGTACCGCCATCCTCGGCAACCGTGTAGGCATATTCCTGCACCGACTCAACGATGCGGGCGATGTTCGGCGGGCAGCATGCGCAGCCGAACCACTTCTGACGCACCGGCTTGACGTGGCGCAGGCGGCTGTCTTTATGGCAGGCATACGGATTGACTTCCAGCGGGTTCACGTAGAAGAAGCTCTTGCCGTCCAGCGTGGTGTTGTACAGCGCCGACTCCATAACGTCCGCGTACTCGGCCTTTGGCGCGAGCTCGAGCATGCGACGGGCGAAGAACGCCAGCGAAATCGCGGCGCAGGTCTCGGAGTAGGCGGAGTCGTTGGGCAGGTCGTAGTTGTAGGAGAATGCCTCGCCGTCCACCGTGCCGCCGATGCCGCCGGTAACGTACAGTTTCTTATCGACGATATTGCGCCAGAGCCGCTCGGCCGCATCGGCGAGGTCCTGGTCGTCGGCCAGTCGGGCCACGTCCGCCAGACCGGAGTAGAAGTAGCCGGCGCGCACGGCATGGCCTACGGCTTCGTCTTGTTCGGTGACCGGCTTGTTCGCCTGGTGATAGGCGTACCGGTTGGGGTCCGTGTTGGGTTTGTAGTTGGCGTCGGCGTCGCGCTTTGCGTTCTCGTCTGCCTGAATATCGAAGATGTACGGCTGCCGGCCTCGCTCGGTCACGAAATATTCGGCCAGATCAAGGTACCGCTGTTCGCCGGTGACCTCGTACAGCCTCACCAAATCCATCTCGGCAATCTCGTGACCGGGGTACCCACGCAGCTGGCCCGGCTTGCGACCGAAGCGCTCGTCTACGTAATCGGCGAAACGGCAGGCGGCCTTGAGCAACTTGTCTTTGCCGGTGCCCTGGTAGTAGGCCACCGCACCTTCAACGAGGTGGCCGAGGCAGTACAGTTCGTGATGGTCACGCAGATTGGTGAACGCGCGATCCATGCCGTTCAGGATGTAGTAGGCGTCCAGATAGCCGTTGTCGAGCTGGGCGGCACACACGATGTCGACAGCTTGGTCGGCGGTCTGTTCCAGTGCGGGGTCCGGGTGATGGGCGAGGGAATAGCCGACTGCCTCCACCCACTTGGAGAAGTCGGTGTCTTGGAACACGAAGCCGTAGAACTTGTCTGGGTCGGGATTGGCCGGGTCTTCGGGGAGCGCCTCAAATCCGCGGAACGTGTACTTCGGCGGCACGAACGCGTTGCCCTGGGTATCCTTGCGCTTGTTTTGCGCGGCAGCGGCCTTGAAGTTGTGCATGCAATAGCTGGGGGCCGCGCCGGGGACGTTATCGTTCAGGGCGTTCCACTGATAGGGAATCACAGCCGTGCGCACGAGTTCCTGCTCGGTGCGCCAGAATGAATCGGTGACGGTGACGTTTTTCAGGGCCAGCGGCTTGCTATGCAGCGAAGTCATGACGTACTCCTTTGGACTATGCGACATTCGTCAACAATATGTATCGGTACATATGATACGTGCGCCCGCGCGAGCAGCAAGGTGGACAAATCGTTGGCGGGGTGGAATCGCCGGCGCATATCCGCCCGTACGATTTCGCCCGGTGAATCGTCCGACGAATACACGGCGACTTATACTACCGACGGACCACAAACGTCGCCTACATGAATGGAAGATCAATCATCATGACAGCAAACGCCAGCGCACGGGCCATCAAACCCGAACTTCTGCGTACGTACACCGAAGACTTCAACAAGGACCGCGCCAACCTGATCGCGGCGGACGCGGCGGTCTCGGCCGGCGTGCTCAAGGCGGCCACCGACTATCGCGGCGTACGTGCGCTGCCGCGCGACTTCTCCATCGAACTCAAGCAGGGTTCGATCACCAATCAGGAGCGTTCCGGCCGTTGCTGGATGTTCGCCTCCCTGAACACGCTGCGTTACGAACTCATGCATCGCTGGAATCTTGAGGATTTCGAGTTCTCCGAGACCTACCTGTTCTTCTGGGACGCGATGGAGAAGTCGAACACTTATCTGGAGAACGTGCTGCGCACGCTCGACGAGGCGACCGATTCGCGTCTGTTCGAGGCCATCAATGAGTCGCCTGCAGACGATGGTGGCTGGTGGCAGATGTTCGCTGCACTGGTGAACAAGTACGGCCTAGTGCCCAAGAGCGCCTACCCGGAGTCTGAGAACTCCCGTAATTCCGACGATTTCAAGCAGTACCTCAACTCCAAGCTGCGCGAGTTCGCGGCCGAGCTGCGCCGCCGTTCGGCTGCGGGGGCGTCTGAGGACGAGCTGCGTGCGTTGAAGGACGAGTACATGGGCACCGTGTACCGCATCTGCGCCGTGGCGCTCGGCGAACCGCCGGAGAAGTTCGACTTCTTCGCGCGCACCAAGGATGATGATGAGGATAAGAAGGGCGAAGCTTGCAAGTGCAAGGCCGAGGCCGACGCAGACGGCAAGGCCGAATCCTGCAAGTGCGGCGAATCCTGCAAGTGCGAGGGCAAATCCGACGCCAAGGCCTGCAAGTGCGATAAGGACAAGTCCGACAAGCCGAAAACCGGCAAGGACGAGCGCCCGCAGATTCGCGAGATCGGCATCACCCCGCTTGAGTTCTACAAGAAGTACGTGCCGGTGGACGTCAACGATTTCGTGACGCTGGCCAACGCCCCGCTCAAGAACCGCCCGTTCAACCAGCGCTACCGCATCCGCTTCAGCGCGAACGTGGCCGAGGCTGGCGATATGGAATTCGTCAACGTGCCGCTGGACGTGTTCAAGAAGGCCGCGCTTGACCAGCTCACCGCCGGCCACCCGATCTGGTTCGCCTGCGACTGCACGCAGTTCGCCCTGCGCAAGGACGGTTTCTTCGACCAGTCCGTGGTGCGCGTCGACCAGCTGTTCGGCACCGAATTCACCGGCGACAAGGCCCACGGCCTCGAATACGGCGACAGCCCGAGCAACCACGCTATGACCTTCACCGGCGTGAACCTCGACGAGGACGGCAAGCCGAACCGCTGGAAGGTGGAGAACAGCTGGGGCAAGGACGCCGGCAAGGACGGCTACTACGTCATGTCCGACGCCTGGTTCGACCGCTACGTTACCGAGCTCATCATCCGCAAGGAATACCTCGACGACGCCACCCGCGCCCTGCTCACCACCGAACCGGTCGAAATCGACCCCTGGCAGCCCCTCACCCGTCGCTGCCGCTGACATATTCCGCCCATTGGCCGCGGCTGAAGTGCTCCTATGTTTTGCCGACTTCTCACAGAGTGAGCAAAACATAGGAGCACTTTAGTTATCCACAGAGTTATCCACATCCTCAGCAAGCTAGAACCACATACCCCGTTTTTCATGGCGAACAAGCGACCGCTACGCTACGGTGGCGTTATGAACAGCGGATTTCCCACCCCGCCACCCGGCGTATTCGACGATGAACCACCCGGCTGGACCAACAATGCCGCGGCACCGAGTGCTGCGTCCACGCACGCCGTCAAGCCCGAGCCATACTCACCACCGCGTATGGCAACCCCCACTGCGCCCGCTATGAGCGAAACCCTCACCCAACGTAAGCGGGAAATTCTTAAACGATGCACGGACGCCGCGCAACAGCTCGGAAAGCCTGTGCTCTTCGGCATGACCACATCGCTGATACTGCAATCCGTGCCACTTCCCAAGGATTGCGATCTCAATGCCACCGAGCTCCATACCGTCTCCGACTCGCATCGCACCCGGATACGCGCCGTCGTTCCGCCAACAACACCGCACATCTGGAAACCGCTAAGCACCGCGCACAATGCACGTATCAACAAGCATGTGCACGCGCTGGATCTGGTACATACTTGGGCGCAGCTCGCCGCTCACATGTCATTGGAATCATTGGTCATACTTGGCGACGCAACCCTTACGGCAATAGCGCGCAAGCCGAGCCTATCGGGCGGCCGCACCGCCGACGAAATTTATCAGGACTTTGTGCGGCAGGTCAGCGAACTTCCGAAATTCAACGCGAAAGCCACATGCATGATCGCACTTGAATTTATTGCACCGCGCGTGGATTCTCCGATGGAATCAGAGACCCGTATCACAACCACGCAATACGGGCTTCCACGAGCCGTGACAAATTACACAGTGCCCGGCGCGACGTTCAGCAATGGTGCGCCGATAACACTCGATCTCGCTTGGCCCGAATTCCGCGTCGCCATCGAATATGACGGCGATCATCATCGCACAGACAAGGCCCAGTGGCGGCGAGACAACGACAAGCGCGAACTGTTACGGCATCATCATTGGATCGTCCTCATCGCCACCGCCGCGAATATGGCTGATGAACCGTCTCAAGCCGAACTCGCCTACCGAGCCGGGCGACAGCTGGCGTTGCGAGGCGCCATATTCGATTTCACCTTGACAGCGACGCCGCTCAATGAACTTGCCCGGCGGAAACGACGGAAATCCACCGGGGCGCACTGAGCTGACATCGATACGATTGCGCGCGCTTGCTGCAACGCATATGCCATTCATCGCACCCCATTTGGTCGCGTGGCCCCGACCGCATGGCACTGTTGTGTGTCACACGCCATGTTACGTCCGGCGAATCCGCACATCATCTGCGTTGCGTACTGCCATATTATGCGGTTCGCGATATACGTCACGGTGTCCGATGTCCTGGTAACGACGTCAATCGATTTATGTGTGTACCGGGCCAGATTTTGTTGTCCCGGTTCTCCATTTCGCCTCTTTTTGAGCAACCGGGACAGCAACACCCTCGAAAAATCGCCAATTCGGCCCTACCGCACAATATCCGCCATCACACATCGGCGGAATTCCGGGCTTCTGGATTTGCATACATTGAGCGCTCACGGGATGGTCTGTCCCGGTTCCCAAAAAGAGGCCAAAATCACGAACCGGGACAACGAAATCTGGCCCGGTTCGCACGTCAATCGGTTGCCGTCACCACCGGGACACCGACTGCGCATAGATAAGATGCTTCAATGCTTAACAGGCATGCGACCATACCGCGATAGCAACGTTTCGCTGGAAGTAGAGGAATCAAGCAGCACCCCCCAAACCGGAAGCATGGAGGAATCCTGCAATGCTCCGAATCACCGCGCCCCGTGCTTGGTGTGGCGGATCACGGCTTCGAACGGCGTGGATGTAGCTGGACAGCAGCGTAACTTGCGTTGCATGATGCGGCCCAAAACGAAGAAACCCGGCGGAGGGGGCCGCCGGGTGAGAGAGAAGAGAGAAGAAGGGTTCAGTTATGGGGTTCGGAAGAACCTCGCCACCGGTATGAACTTCATTCCGTTGACATCTTCTATATAACCGTCTCTTTCTTGGGGATTCGATGTGCTTGTCTGAGAAAAGTCTTGGCAAACTGTGACGGGTTTGTAACGCCGCCCGACAACCGGCCTCGCATTGTCGGGGCTAGGCCGCACATACGGCAACGGGCCACCCCGCAACACTTCATGTGCGAGGTGGCCCGTCAGCTACGAACTAGCGATGCCGAATCACTCGGCGGCGAGCTTGGCCTTCTCGGCGGCCAGACGTTCGGCTTCGGCGGCACGGCGAGCAGCCAACGCTTCATCGAAGCGAGCCAGCTCCTCTTCCACGGCCTCGGTCGGAATCTTGGCGAAAATCGGTGCGGGCTTAGGCACCATGGCGCCGACCTCGATTGCCTCGCTCTTCCACGGGTGCACGTTCACACCGAGCTCGTAATCGCCGGTGATGATCGGGTACGTGAAGCCGGGCTTGTCGAGATCCTCGACTTCCTTGAGCTCAGGCAGCGGCGAGAAGGTGCCGGTGCCGCCGAGCGCCTCCCACACCTTCTGTGCGGAGT
>ENA-ORUI01002446-ORUI01002446.1-human-gut-metagenome-genome-assembly--contig:-NODE-2446-length-15431-cov-7.872789_pt1 | contig 15431 bp, 14 predicted proteins | sample MGYA00242078_ERZ509205 | MGnify/ENA primary metagenome ERZ509205 (study PRJEB26280, sample SAMEA2338828) | human gut metagenome | biome: human gut; feature: human-associated habitat; material: faeces... | reverse complement strand
GGGCAAAGTGGGCGGCGCACTGGTTGGCCAGCAGCATGAACTCCTCGATCATGGCTTCGCTCTCGCCGCTGGTGCGCTTCTTCACGTCGATGCAGTGGCCGTCCTCGTCCAGGATCAGCTTGACTTCGCCGCTCTCGATGTCCATGCAGCCGCGCTCCTTACGCAGGCGGGCACGGTGGCCGTACAGCTCCTTCATGGCGGGCAGCTGGCTCAGCACCTCATGGTACTTGCCCTTCAGCTCATCGTCTGCACTGCCGGCCAGCAGGGCGTTGATTTCGGAGTACACGCCCTTGACCCGGCTGCGGATGACCGACTTGACAAAGCGGTAATCCACCAGATTGCCGTCCTTGTCCAGACGCATCAGGCAGGAGAAAGCCAGGCGCAGAACGCCCTCGTTCAGGCTGCAGATGCCGTTGGAGAGCTGCTTGGGCAGCATGGGCACCACCTGGTCGGCGTAGTACACGCTGGTGGCACGGCTGAACGCTTCGTTGTCCAGCTCGGTGCCGGGCTTGACGTAGTTGGAAACGTCCGCGATGTGGACGCCCAGCTCATAGCCGCCCTCCGGGGTCTTGGTCAGGCTGATGGCATCGTCGATGTCCTTGGTCTCGGCGCTGTCGATGGTGAAGATGGGCAGGGCGCGCAGATCCATGCGGCCCTCACAGTCGGCCTCGCTCACCTCAGCGTTTTCCAGCTTCTTGGCTTCCTCGCGGACCTTGTCCGGGAAGCGGCTGCGGATGTCCTGCGCATACAGCAGGGCCTTGGCACAGCGCTTGGCCTCGTCCGAATTGCCGAACCGCATGGCAACGCCCACGCGGTGGTCTTCCTGACGGGTGCCGCGGAGCAGGATCTCCACCGCCACCTTGTCGCCGTCCTTGGCACCGCCTTCGCAGTCCCGCATCATCTGCATGGAAATGGCCGGGCAGTCATCCGGCACGAACTTCAGGCGGCCTTCGATGCGGCGCACGGTGCCCACCAGGCTGTTCTTTTCTTCCAGAACGGCGAGGATGCTGCCCTCGTCGCTGCCCTCCACGCGGGGGTGCTCAAACTTTTCCACCAGAACCATATCGCCGGGCATTGCGCCGTGGGTGAAGCGGCCCGGGATGAAGATATCACTGGTGCCGTCTTCCAGCATGACGAACGCAAAATTCTTGCCCAGCTTGACCACCTTGCACAGCAGCGCCTTATCCGCACGGCCGGAACGCACCGTGAAGAAGACGCCCTGACGCTGGCAGATGACGGCCTCGTGGACCAGCTGATCCACGGCTTCCATCACCTTGCGGTCCGCACCGCGGTCCCCGCCGAACTTGGATTTCAGATCTTTTACCGTGCACGGCTGATTCTGGATCGCGTGCTCAATTTTATCGCGCATTGCCATAATTTTTTCTCCTTGCTCTTTTCCCGGCTGCTGCCTCCGACGGGTGCAGCCCTACCAGTTCAGGGGCAGTCCCTGCCCACCCTGCTGCGGTGCCCCGAATGATGGACACACGCACGTTTTTTCTCGAAAATTCTGCACAGAAAAACAGCCCCGTCAGAGCACGGGGCTGTCGGACTTTGTCAGCCTGCCAGACGGCTTGCGAACAGGCAAGCCAGGATCGCCACGACAAAGAACACGATGCCTGCGATGCGGGTCACCTTTGCCAGCATCTGGTCTGCGGGGGTCAGGCGTGCGTTGTTGGCACCGCCTGCGCTGCCGTTGATGGCACCGGACAGACCCTGACCATGGGTGTGCTGCATGAGGGTGAGGAACACGATGACCAGCGAAGCGACCAGCAGGATCACACCGCCAACGATTTCGATAACAGACATGGATTGAAACGCTCCTTTATTTTCGTTCAGTAAAAACAACGCAAAAATACGACTATATAATAGCATACCATGGGGGAAAAAGCAAGCAGATTCCGCGCATTTATCCCAGCAGTTCCAGCGCGGTGCACAGCCGGGCAAAGACAGCGGCGCTGGAATGCACCGGATGGGTCTGCCCATCCTGCAGCACCAGGACGGTATACCGGGGCTGCTCTGCCGGGTAAAAGCCCGCAAACCAGAAATTCTTGCGTTCCTCCCCTTCTGCGGTGAACTGTCCGGTCTGGGCGGTGCCGGTCTTGCCCCCGGCGCCGGCATCCAGTCCGGCGGCATCCTGCGCCGTCCCTTCGGCCACCACCTGCTGCAGCATTTCCCGCAGGGTCTGTGCGGTTTGTTCCGACAGCACCCGCCGGGCGTGCGGATGAGACAGTGTGCTCTGGCATTCCCCCGTGGATTCGTCCACCGTTTCCAGCAGAAGGTACGGCGTGCGGTAAACTCCGCCGTCCGCAATCGTATTCAGCAGGGCGGCGACCTGCAGCGGACTGGCCAGCAGGCTGCCCTGTCCAAAGCTGAAATTGGCCAGCTGTCCGCTCTGGGAAAGCTCGGTTTCCGCAGGCAGGTTCCCGCCGGAAGCGGACAGGCCCGGGGCCAGCTCGATGCTCTGCCCGAAGCCGAACGCCCGGGCCGTGCGCAGGAGCGCCTGTGCTCCCAGCTGCTGCCCCAGCCGCACAAAATATCCGTTGCAGCTCTTGGCCAGCGCACTGGTCAGATCGACCGCGCCGTGGGGCACGCCCCCGGCACAGCGAAAGATCTGTCCGTCCACGACCACCGCCCCGGTGCAGTCTTCTTCCGGGGCGAGACCGGCTTCCACGGCAGCCGCCGCCAGCACCGGTTTGAACACGGAACCCACCGCATAGCTCTGCAGCACACGGTTCAGGAATGGACTGTCCGGTGCATCCAGGCTCGCGGCCGGGTCCTGCGGGTCGTAACCCGGTACGCTGACACTGGCGCGGATGGCTGCCGTGGCGGTATCCAGCACCAGAATGCATCCGCTTTCCATCATTTCGGCTGCGACAGCTTCCGCCGCACGCTGCACCGGGCGGGAAAGGGTCAGCCGGACACCCACCGCGCCGCTGTCCGCCTGTACCAGTGTGGGTTCCTCCCCGGCCCGCAGACGCCCCTGCGCAGTGACCGGACAGACCACGGTGCTGCCCTCTGCGGTGCCGGAGAGCAGAGCATCCAGCGCCTTTTCCAGCCCGGATGCGCCATGGCCCGTGCTGTCCAGATCGCCCAGCAGGTGCACGCACAAAGGGGCCGGACAGGTGCGCCGCTGCCCGGCGAAGCACTGCACGCCCCGTGCGGTCAGATCCCGATCCACCTCCAGAAGAAACGGTGCCGGACGGCTGCGGTTCCGGTAAAGCAATGCCTGCCCGGCAGCGTCCGTGTACGCATACAGGCGGGCATAGGTGTTCTCCCCGGGGAAGCAGAGTGCCTGCCAGCTGCTCTCCAGTCCTGTGAGCGACAGACCATCACAGTCATAAAAATTTCCACGTCTGGCCGGCAGTTTCAGCGTGACCGTGCTCTGTGCCTGTGCCCGTGCAGCGTAATCCGTGCGGTGCGCCAGGTAGAACAGCCGGCACAGAACTGCCGCAAACCCCAGCAGCAGGGCCGCATATACTGCCAGCACCCGTTTGCCGGACATGGCCGCACCCCCCTTCTTTGAAGGTAGGGTGGCCGGCAAAAAGGGAAACTATACACCGATTCCGCCGCGCTCTCACAATTATAAGGAGAGAACGCTTTCGGACGAGCCGGCCCCCGCCGGAGGAGCCTCCGTCCGTCCATGGAGGGCAGCCTGACACGCCCGGGAAAGTGTGCAATGCGGATCCTGCCCGCACCCAGACACAAAAGCAAAAAGCACCCTCTGCCCGGGAGCTTCCGCAGGCGGAGGGTGCTTTTGCATCAGGATCCGATCAGACGCTTAGTCTGCGTTCTGGCAGAACAGCGAGAAGGTACGGTATGCCATGTACAGGTCGGTCTTATGGATGACCTCGAAGGGAGAGTGCATGGACAGCACCGGCACACCGATGTCCAGCACGGGGATGCCGCGGTTGGCCACATACTTGGCGATGGTGCCGCCGCCGCCCAGATCCAGACGACCCAGCTCACCGATCTGCCATGCCACATTGTTGGCGTCCAGCAGGCGGGTGATGTCGCCTACCAGCTCGGCGTTGGCGTCGCTGGCAGAGCTCTTGCCGCGGCTGCCGGTGTACTTGAAGAAAGCCACGCCGCGGCCTGCATAGGTGCCGTTCTTCGGCTCAAAGGCACCGGCCCAGGACGGGTCGTAGGCGGCGGTGACGTCGGCGGACAGGCAGACACTGTTCTGGAAGGCAATGATGTCATCCTGACCGGCGGCACGGCACAGCAACTGCAGGAAGTGGAACACATACATGCTCTGCATGCCGGTCACGCCGTCGGAGCCGATCTCTTCCTTATCGGTCAGCACGCAGACGGTGGTGTGCACGGGATTTTTGGTCTCGATCTCGGCCATCAGGGCGGGGTAAGCGTCCACACGATCGTCATGGCCGTAGCTGCCCACCATAGAGCGGTCAAAGCCCACGTCGCGGGCCTTGTGAGCAGGCACCACTTCGATCTCAGCGCGGGTGAAGTCGCGCTCGGTGATGCCGTACTTCTCGTGCAGAAGGATCAGGGTGTTCAGCTTGACAGCCTCCTTGACGTCCTCTTCCTCCACGGCGTCGGAACCGATGAGCACGTTCAGTTCCTCGGCCTTGATGCCGTCGCTCAGCTTGCGGTCGTTCTGCTCGGCACCCAGATGGGGCAGCAGGTCGGTGATGCAGAACACAGGATCGTTCTCGTCCTCGCCCACGCTGAAGGACACGCTGGAGCCGTCGGCACGGGTAAACACGCCGTGGATGGCCAGCGGCATGGTGCCCCACTGATACTTGCGGATGCCGCCGTAGTAGTGGGTCTTGAAGTAGCTCAGGTGGTCGGACTCATACAGGGGGTTCGGGCGCAGATCCAGACGGGGGCTGTCGATGTGGGCGATCACCAGACGGAAGCCCTCCTCAAAGGGCTTCTGACCGATGGTAGCCGCCACGACGGCCTTGTGCTCCTGGATGAAGTAGATCTTCTCACCGGGTGCATAGGTCTTTTTCGGCTCAAAGGGCTTGTAACCGGCAGCCAGCAGCATCTGCTCGCTGGTGGCGGCAGCCTCGCGTTCGGTCTTGGCATGGTCCAGGAAGTTCTTGTAGCCCTCCGCAAAAGCGGCGGCCTTTTCCTTCACGTCGGGCTGCTTGTCGGCAGCGTATTCCGGCTTATAGAGCAGCTGCTCTGCATACTGCTTGGCAGAAAGTTTTTCACTCATGGTTGACATTCTCCTTACTTTTTTATCAATTTCCCGCGTAGATGCGCTGATACGCACCATAGCAGGAGGTGATCTTGTTTACATAGTGGTTCATCTGACTGTAGGGGAAGCCCTGCAGCGTCTGGCCGTCGGCCGAGTGCTCTTCCATCCGCAGCAGATTGTCCACAGTGCCCCAGCCGCTGTGGTAGGCGGCTGCAGCGGTGGCCACATCACCGTTGTAGCGTTCCAGACACAGATGCAGGTAGTAGCACCCGAAGCGGATGCTCGTGTCCGGGTCGTACAGGTCTGCAAAAGCCAGATCCTCGTCCGCCGCGATCTTGCTGCGCAGCCAGAGGAAAGTCTCTTCGGTCATCTGCATCAGGCCGCGGGCGTCCACACTGGAAGTGGCCACCGGGTCAAAACCGCTTTCGGTACGGATAAAGGCATCCACCAGAAGCGGGTCCAGCTTGTAAGTCTGCGCCCACTGGTCCACCAGCTGTTCATACTTGCGGGGGTACAGCAGCTGTTCGGCCCGGTGCCACAGGTGCGGGGCTGCCACAAGCAGCACCAGCGCCAGCAGGCACAAAATCAGCAGGCGCAGCCGACGCTTGCGGCGTCGCTGCTGCGCACGGCGGCGGGCTGCTGCGCGGGCCATGCGGCGTTCATGGGCGGCAGCCGGGTCGTACTGCGGCATGCCGTTGGAGTCTTTTTCAAATCGTTCGTTCAAAGCCGGTGGGACGCACCTCCTTCTGTCTGAAGTGCGCTGCACAGCTGCTCTGCAGCAACCTGCAGGGCGGCAAGGTCTGCGTCGTTGTGCAGAACGTAATTCGCCTGTGCGGTCAGCTCTGCTTCCGGCGTCTGGGCGTTGAGACGGCGGCAGGCCATTTCAGGCGCGATGCCGTCCCGTGCTACGATGCGGGCCACACTGGTTTCAAAGGGCGCTGTGACCACGCAGAGCCGGTCACACTCCGCCTGTGCCGCCGTGCCCACAATGACGGCACCGTCCAGCACGAAGAGCGGTGCCCCGGCCTCCTGTGCCACCTGCTTTGCCGCCCGGATGCGGCGCACGATCTCCGGGTGGGTCAGACCGTCCAGCGCGGCCTTGCCTTCCGGCGTGGCAAAGGCGCGGTCTGCCAGCAGGCGGCGATCCAGTGTGCCGTCTGCTTTTAAGATGTCTGCCCCGAACCGCTCTGCCAGCGCGGGCAGCAGCGGCGAGCCGGGCAGCAGGATCTCGCGGCTGATCTGGTCAGCGTCGGCCAGCGGCACGCCGTGGCCCGCAAACACTGCCGTGACCGTGGACTTGCCGCAGCCGCTGCGGCCGGTGATGCCCAGCGTGATCATAGGTCGATCACCCGGAAGGCCGCCGCGCGGATCAGGCGGTTGTACACCGCCATGGACAGGCCGTCCTTCTGGGGGCAACGGGCATAAACGATGCCGTCGCCTTGCTCATCCAGTGCCCGCAGTGAGCGGAAGATGTGCTTTGCCTGGTCGGCACCGTCGCCCTCGCGGCCATACTCCACACAGGGCACGCCCAGCTTTTCAGCTTCGCCGGTGAAGCACAGGCAGCTGGGGTTCTGGTCCATGTGGGCGTCCACATAGGCCTTGAACTGTTCAAAGGTGCCATTGAGCAGGGTTACGTCTGCTTTCGGGGCATAGTGCTTGTACTTCATGCCGGGGCTGCGCACCACAGCGCCTTCCGGCAGCTTTTCCAGAATGGCCTTGGACACTTCTACCTCTTCGCCGAGGGCACGCTCCAGATCCTCCAGCGTGATATGGCCGGGGCGGAACAGGGTGGGCTTGTCGCCCACCACCGACACTACCGTGCTCTCCACGCCCACGTCACACTCGCCGCCGTCCAGAATGAGGGGCAGGCGACCGTCCATATCGGTAAAGACATCCTGCGCATTGGTGGGGCTGGGCTTGCCGGAGAGGTTGGCACTGGGGGCTGCAAAGGCGCAGCCGCTCTGCTCGATGACCGCACGGGCCACCGGGTGGCTGGGCATGCGGATGCCCACCGTGTCCAGACCGGCGCAGCACTCGGCTGCCACCTCCGGGCCACGGGGCATGATGATGGTGAGGGGGCCGGGGCAGAAGGCCGCCATCAGCAGCTGGGCACGCTCCGGTACCTCGCTGACCAGACCCGGCAGCATCTCCGGGCCGGTGACATGGACGATCAGGGGATTGTCCTGCGGGCGGCCCTTGGCCACAAAGATTTTCTTCACCGCCTCGCCGTTGCGGGCGTCGGCGGCAATGCCGTACACCGTCTCGGTGGGCAGGGCCACCAACTCCCCGCTGCGCAGCAGCTCGGCGGCCTTTACAATGCTTTCTGCCTTGTCGGCAGGCAAAACTTCGGTTTTAATTTTCATACGTTTTATCGTTCTTTCTATGTGTAAAGTATTTTTACTTTTCAGCAAATTCTTTCGTTGATTCGCTTTGTTTTACAAATCGAGTTTTTGCAGCTTTTCCGCCTGTTCGCGGGTGGCAAGGGCGTCGATGACTTCATCGAGGTTGCCGTCCAGGATCTTTGCAAGGTTGTGCACCGTCAGGCCGATGCGGTGGTCGGTGCAGCGGTCCTGCGGGAAATTGTAGGTGCGGATCTTCTCGCTGCGGTCCCCGGTGCCCACCTGCCCCTGCCGCTCGGAGTTGATGGCGTCCTGCTGTTCCTTCTGCTTTTGGGCCAGCAGACGGCTGCGCAGGATCTCCAGGGCCTTGTCCTTGTTCTGGAACTGGCTGCGCTCGTTCTGGCACTCCACCACCATGCCGGTGGGGATGTGCGTCACCCGGATGGCACTGGACGTCTTGTTGATGTGCTGGCCGCCCGCACCGGAGGAACGGAAGGTGTCGATGCGCAGGTCCTTCATGTCCAGCGCAAAGTCCACTTCCTCTGCCTGGGGCATCACGGCCACCGTGGCGGTGGAGGTGTGGATGCGGCCCTGGGTCTCGGTCTCGGGCACGCGCTGCACCCGATGCACCCCGCTCTCGTACTTGAGGCGGTTGTAGGCCCCGGCCCCCTCCACCGAAAAGATGGCTTCCTTCACGCCGCCCAGCTCGGTCTCGTTGAGGTTGAGCAGTTCCAGCGTCCAGCCGCGGCTCTGCACATACATGGTGTACATGCGCAGCAGACTGTGGGCAAACAGGGCGGCTTCCTCTCCCCCTGCCCCGCCCCGGATCTCCATGATGACGTTCTTTTCGTCCCGCGGGTCCCTGGGCAGCAGCAGAATTTTGAGATTATTTTCCAGCTTTGCCACATCCTGACTTTTTTCGCTGATTTCCTGCTGTATCATCTGCTTGAAGTCCGGATCGGAGATGGGTTCTTCGAGCAGGGCTTTGGCCTGCGCCAGATGGTCCCGGGCGGTCTGCCAGTCGCGGTAGGCCTGCACCACCGGCTGCGTCTCGTGGTAGTCCCGCATCAGTTTGCGGAACAGTGCCGGGTCGGCAGCGGCATCCGGCTGGTTCAGGCGGACGGAAAGCTCCTCAAAGCGGTGGCACACGGCATCCATTTGGGCAGAAAGATCGGGCATAACAGGCAGTTCTCCTTACAAACGTTCTCAGATGGAAATGGGCACAAGGGCGGTCACTCCGCCTGCTGTGCAGGTTTGACCACCTTTTTGATGTTCTTTTCAATTTTTGCACGCGGCAGCATCACCTCGCGCCCGCAGCCCGTGCAGCGGATCTTGAAATCCATGCCGACACGCAGCACTTCAAAGCTGGAAGCCCCGCAGGGGTGCTTCTTGCGGGTGAGGATGGTATCTCCCACAGCGATATCCATAGCGTTGGTCGCTCCCTTCTGCCGCCCCTCAGAATGGTCGGCGGCAACTGTGCGGCACCCGGACCACAGGCCCTGCCGCACATACAGATATAGTATAATGCAAACGCCTGCAAAATGCAAATATCTGCCGCGCCGGATGCATATCGTTGAAAATGGGAGCGTGCTTTGCCCCGCGCAGCGCAGAACCCAAAAATCAACAGAGAAAGAGGAATGAAAGATGATGCAAGCATACCGTACCGAAGGCAATTACCGTTCCGCCGCCCGGCTGTCCGCTGCAGAACTGCGGGCCGCCATGGCCAGCCACGAGATTTTGCAGGCCACCGCCCTGGCCTTTGACACCCAGCGGCAGCTGCGGTTCGACCTGGGCGGCGTCCGGGCCGTGATGCCCTTTGTGCAGTGCGCCGACGGAGCCGAAAACGGCACCGTGCGGGACATTGCCGTGCTGACGCGGGTGGGCCGCCCCACCTGCTTTGTGGTGCAGGCTCTGGACACCGACGAGGACGGGCAGCCCTTCTACCGGCTTTCCCGCGCAGAAGCGCAGCGGATGTGCAAGGCCGATTATCTCGATACCCTTTCTCCCGGCGATATCCTGCCCTGCACCGTAACTCACATTGAGCCATTTGGTGCGTTCTGCGATGTGGGGTGCGGCATCAGTGCTCTGCTGCCCATCGACTGTATGTCGGTGAGCCGCATTTCCTCCCCCGCCGACCGGGTGAGCGTAGGACAGCAGATTTTGTGCGCGGTCAAGAACCGGGACGTCCAGGGCCGCTTTGTGCTCACCATCCGGGAACTGCTGGGCACCTGGGCCGAGAACGCCGCCCATTTTTCGGTGGGTGAAACAGTGGTGGGCATCGTGCGCAGTGTGGAGGAGTACGGTACCTTCATTGAGATCGCGCCCAACCTGGCCGGTCTTGCCGAAAGCTGCACCGACCTTGCCCCCGGGCAGGCCGTGAGCGTCTACATCAAGAACATCCTGCCGGAAAAGATGAAGATCAAACTGGTGATCGTGAACCACAGCCTGAACCAGCGCCACCGGTTCGAGCTGCGGTACTTCATCACAGAGGGACATCTGGACCGGTGGGTCTACTCCACGCCCGGCAGCAGCAAGCGCATTGAGACGGATTTTGCCGCAGCGGCTTGCAATCCGGCGTGAAACCCTTTATACTATAAGGGAACCTGTCGTTTGAGAATGTGAAAATGCAAAGGGGATGGATGAACGATGCCCGCCAACGATGCTTTTACTGCCGGTGTACGCCCCGGCGGACTGACCAGCAGCACCGAGATCCGGCTGCTGCTGTGCTATCTGGTAAAAAATGCCGGACCCATTGCCCGGCAGGAGATCGAGAACGCCCTGATGGAAGAGGCACTGGTCAACTACTTTGAGATCGGTTCCTGCCTGGATGACATCACGCGGCAGCAGCTCGTGACCGTGCAGGACAATGTGTATTCCATTACCGACAAGGGCCGCAAAGTGGCGCAGGAGCTGGCCTACGACCTGCCCCGCAGCGTGCGGGAACGTGCGGTGGCCGCTGTGCTGCGCTCCCAGACCTGGGCCCGCAAAGAGGCCAAGTACAGCGCCAGCATCACCGAAAAGCCGGACGGCCATTGCAGCGTCCGCTGCACCGTAAAGGGCCTGGATGAGGCGCTGTTCTGCCTGGATCTGGGCACCCCGGACCGGCTGTCGGCTGAACTGGTGAAAAAGCAGTTCATCCTGAAAGGCAACGAGATCTATCAGCTTCTGGTCAACAAACTGACCGAAGAAAACGCATAAGCATACAGAAGCCGCCTGCTGGAAATTTTGTCCGGCAGGCGGCCTTTTTTGTGTTCAGATCAGAATGCAGATGAGCCCGGTACAGCCTTCGTTGATGACCCGTTCCAGCGTGCACTGCAGCTGGGTGCGGGCCTCCTGCGGAATGTGCAGCAGCTTGTTCTGCAGCCCGTCGTTCACCAACTCATGCAGGCTTTTGCCAAAGATGTTGGACTGCCACAGCTTGACCGGGTCATCCGCAAAATCTGCCAGCAGGCTGCGCACCAGATCTTCGCTCTGCTTCTCGGTGCCCACAATGGGGCTGATCTCGGTGTGGATGGTGGCCTTCATCATGTGGATGGACGGCGCACAGGCTTCCAGCCGGACGCCGTAGCGCCCGCCCTGCTGCACGATCTCCGGCTGCTCCAGCTGCAGCTCCCCGATGGAGGGCATCACGATGCCGTAGCCGGTGGCTTCCACCTGTTCCAGCGCACTGCGCACCTTTTCGTACTCCCGTTTGGCATGAGCCAACTCCAGAATGCAGGGCATCAGGCCCGCTTCGTCGCCGATCTCCAGCCCGGTCTGTTCGCTGAGCACCTGATAGAAGATCTCCGGCTTCAGCTCCACAACCACCCGCACACTGCCCTGTGCCAGATCCATGCCGCTCACGGCGGAGCGCTGCACGGCATCGCAGTCCATCAGCGGCCCATCTGTGCCGGACGGGACGTCCTTCATGCGGGCGATGTTCTCTGCCAGCTGCATCGCAGCGGTGTACACCTGTGCCTGCAGCCAGTGGCCGTTCTCCAGCCGGTTGACCCACCGGGGCAGGGCCAGATCCAGCTCCCGCACCGGGAATTCGTACAGCACCTGCCGCAAAATATCCCCCAGCGCGGCGGCGTCCAGATCCACACAGCTCACCGGCAAAACGGCATGGTGGTAGTCCCGTGCCATGCCCTCGGCCAGCTGCTTTGTTTCCGGGGCGTCCGGGCGGGTGCTGTTGAGCAGGATGACGTAGGGTTTGCCCAGTGCATCCAGCTCTTCAATGACCCGCTTTTCGGTTTTGGCGTACCCCGCACGCGGGATGTCGCTGACGGTGCCGTCGGTGGTGATGACGATGCCGATGGTGGAGTGCTCCCGGATCACCCGGCGGGTGCCGGTCTCAGCGGCAAGGTCAAAGGGTACTTCCTCGTCGAACCACGGACTTTTGACCATGCGGGGCTTTTCGTTTTCCTCGTGGCCCATGGCCCCCTCCACCATATAGCCCACACAGTCGATGAGCCGTACCCGACAGACACCACCGCCTTCTAATTGCAGCGGCACCGCCGTTTCCGGAATGAACTTTGGTTCCGTGGTCATGATGGTGCGTCCTGCCGCCGACTGCGGCAGCTCATCCCGTGCCCGCAGACGGGCCGCCTCGGTGCCCATGGCGGGCAGCACCAGCTGCTCCATAAAGCGCTTGATAAAGGTGGACTTGCCGCTGCGCACCGGACCCACCACCCCGATGTAGATGTCTCCGCCGGTGCGTGCGCCGATCTCGCGGCAGATGCCCTGTTGCTCCTGTTTGTCCAAACCTGCTCTCCCCTTCCCGTTTGCGCCGTGCACCGGACGTTGTGCCGGTCCGCTCGTTGTATCGTATGAAAGGGGCGGCGTTCTTATTCCACGCCGAGGAAGCTCTTCAGACGGGCAAGGTCCGCGTTCAGGACCAGCTCTTCGTCAAAGCCCACGCTCTCCAGCAGCGCACAGGCCAGGTCCTGCCGGCCCACCCAGCTGGGGTCGTGCGCGTCCGAGTCCACAACAATAGGCACCCGGTATTGCTGGCACAGGGCCAGCATGGTGCGGTAGTTCTGGTAGCAGTTGAGCCGCTGGTCCTTTTTGACCAGAGAGCTGTTGTTGACCTCCAGCGCCACATGGTACTGAAGGGCAGCCTGCACCAGCCGGGGGTAATCCAGCGGGGTGTGGTCGTCGTCCGGGTGGGACACCAGCTTCACCTTCGGGTTTTTCATGCACTCGATAAGGTTCGTGGTGTTGCCGTCAGTGCCTTCGTTCTGGTAGCACAGCCCATGGATGCCCACAATGGCATAGTCCAATCGGTCGATATACTTCTGTTCCAGCGAGAGCCTGCCGCCGTTGAGCACATTGATCTCGCACCCGTGCAGGATCTCCACACCGTCGATCACGCGGGGGATCACGCGCAGGTTCCCGTAATAGAACGGGTCCACCGTTCCGGGGATGCCCGGGGCATGCTCACTGATGCCGATGAGCTGCAGCTGTTGTTCCTTTGCGGCCGCTGCCATCTCCCGGATGGTGCCATAGGCATGGCCGCTGGCAAGGGTGTGCATGTGGATGTCTGCGATCAGACGCTTCATCGTTTTCCTCCTTTTTCGGGTCCAAAAAAGCCGGAACGATCCGCAGATCGTTCCGGCTTGCAGCTTCAGATGGGATAAATCACGGGGTCAGACGGTTGGGGCCGCGGAACAGGAACTCTGCGTCCTTGATGCTCAGGCCGCACAGCAGCATGGTCAGGCGGTCGATGCCCAGACCGAAGCCGCCGTGGGGCGGGCAGCCATACTGGAAGAACTCCAGATAGAACTTGACATCCTCGGCCAGACCCTTCTCCTCAGCCTGCTTCTTCAGCACCTCATAACGGTGCTCACGCTGGGCACCGGTGGTGATCTCGACACCGCGCCAGATCAGGTCGTAGCCCTGGGGCACACCGTTCTCGTCGCGCATGTGATAGAACGCACGCTTCTCGGCGGAGTAGTCGGTGATGAACAGGAACTCGTGGCCGTAGTGCTTCTTGACCCACTCATAGCTCAGACGCTCGGCCTCGGTAGTCAGGTCGCCCTTCTCGGACTCATCGACCTTGTAGCCGAACTCTTCTTCCAGACCCTTGTACAGGTCGGCCAGCTTGACCACCGGGAACGGAGTGGTGGGCACGATGACTTCCTGACCGAACAGCTCCTTGATCTGGTCGCCGTAATTCTCCTTGACGGCCTTCAGGCCGGCGGTCAGCAACTCCTCCTCCATCTTCATGACATCCTTGAAGGAAGTGATATAGCTGAACTCCAGATCAAAGCCGGAGAACTCAGTGGAGTGCTTGTTGGTATAGCTCTTCTCGGCACGGAACACAGGGCCGGTCTCGAAGATACGCTCAAAACCGGCAGCCATGGCCATCTGCTTGTAGAACTGCGGGCTCTGGGCCAGATACGCGTTGCGGTCGAAGTAATCCACCTTGAACACCTCAGAGCCGCTCTCGCTGGCTGCAGCGATCAGCTTGGGGGTGTGGATCTCGATGAAGTTGCGTTCCAGCAGGAACTGACGCATGGCGTTGACAAAGCAGCTCTGTGCCTTGAACATCAGCTGGTTCTCGTCGGTGCGCAGGTCGATCCAGCGGTAGTCGATGCGCTGGTCGATGCTGGAGCGCTCCACAGCCTTCTTCTTCTTGGTGGCTGCGATTTCCTTACGCACGATGGGCAGCGGGTCAGCAATGCTCTCGATCTCAATGGACTCGGGGATCATCTCGATGCCGCCCATCTTAACGTAGTCGTTTTCCATCACCTTGCCGGTGACAGTGATGACGGAGTCCGGGGTGAGCTTGTCGATGGTATCCACCAGATCGGGGTGATCGGCCTTTTCGACCGTGATCTGCAGTTTGCCGGTAATATCCTTCAGCACGATGAAGGCCATGTATTTGCTGTTGCGCAGGTTCTCGATAAAGCCCTGCACCTTGACCGTGCTGCCGATTTCCTTCTGGACCTCATTGATATAGGTGCGTTCCATAGGAATCCTCCTTTAAAGTCTTGTACTGCTTTATTATACGCTTTTCCGGGGATAAATCAAGATTTTTTATTGTTCTCATGCAGGGTGCCGGTGCCGCCCTCCACCACACCGTCGTGTTTCAGCACGGCGGCAATGGTGCCAAAGAAGCACTTCACGTCCAACCCGAAGCTCAAGTGCTCCACATACCAGCCGTCCAGCTTTGCCTTTTCGGCGATCTCCAGCTCATCGCGGCCGTGGATCTGGGCCCAGCCGGTCAGGCCGGGGCGCACATCGTTGGCCCCGTATTTGTCGCGCTCCGCCAGCAGATCGTACTGGTTCCACAGCGCGGGACGCGGACCGATGACCGCCATATCCCCCACAAAGATGTTCCACAGCTGGGGCAGCTCGTCCAGGCTGGTCTTGCGCAGGAAATGCCCCATGCGGGTGATATACTGGTCCGGGTCATGGAGCAGGTGCGTGGGCATGTCGTGGGGCGTGTCGATGCGCATGGTGCGGAACTTTAAAATGTAGAAATGCCGCCGGCCTTTGCCCACCCGCTTCTGTTTGAAGAACACCGGGCCGGGCGAATCCAGCTTGATCCACAGGGCGATCACCCCCATGGGAATGCACAGCACCACCAGCGCTGCACCGGAGAGCAGAATATCCAACAGGCGTTTGACCCATTTGCGATACATCATCGGGTCGCTCCTTTCACACACAACCTCAGCGCGGCGGGCTGCCTTTCCCGCCGTCTCTGGTTTTCATTGCATTCATTATACACATTCGGGGCGGGGATTGTCCACCTGGGCGCACCCCCGGGGCCGCTTTTCCTGAACCAAAGCTCTGTAGCCTGCACAAAACATTTCGGGCTTTTTCTGAACATCTGCCAAACCCGCAAGATTTTCCACCATTTTTCCGCAAACGTCGCCTTTGCTCTCGATATTTGTTGCGGGATATGTTATAATGATTGCATCTTATCGGCCTTTCGTCTGCCG
>ENA-ORUI01002436-ORUI01002436.1-human-gut-metagenome-genome-assembly--contig:-NODE-2436-length-15504-cov-11.136125_pt1 | contig 15504 bp, 13 predicted proteins | sample MGYA00242078_ERZ509205 | MGnify/ENA primary metagenome ERZ509205 (study PRJEB26280, sample SAMEA2338828) | human gut metagenome | biome: human gut; feature: human-associated habitat; material: faeces... | reverse complement strand
CGGACTTCCTTCAGCCCAGTGGGAAGTAACTGTTCTGGTTACGGAAACAGGATGTGAAGTAATCTGCTGGTAAAAAATTTGCAAAAAGTATTGCAATACATCAGGCTATATAGTATAATCACAACTGTTGTGAAAAAAGATGGTCCTCTGTTACAGGATATGTATTAAGAACATCCATATAAGAATAGGAGAAAAATACAATGAACGAAATTATCAAAAACATCGAAGCAGCTCAGTTAAAAGCTGAAGTACCGGCATTCAACACAGGTGATACTGTAAGAGTACACGCACTGATCAAAGAAGGAAACCGTGAACGTGTTCAGGTTTTTGAAGGAACAGTTCTCAAGAAACAGGGCGGAAGCAACAGAGCTACATTTACTGTAAGAAAGAGTTCTAACGGAGTAGGCGTTGAGAAAACATGGCCGCTTCATTCCCCACATGTAGTAAAAGTAGAAGTTATCCGTCGTGGTAAAGTACGTCGTGCGAAACTGAACTACTTAAGAGATCGTGTAGGTAAAGCAGCTAAGGTTAAAGAGCTTGTTAAATAATTTCATGAATTAGCAGAAGAAGGGACAATAACTTGTGTATTGTCCCTCTTTTTCCATCTGTCAGGAGATTTGGATGAATATCAGAAAATGGAAAGATAGTCCGGCACTGAAAGAGACCAGAGATATGCTGGAAACAAAACTTGAAGATAAAAAAGTCCGGGGAATCCTTAACTGGATATTTCAGATAGCGGTAGTGCTCATTTTTGGCATTCTGGCGGGAATTGCGCTGTTTCAATCAGTGACTGTACAGGAGAGTGCCATGGAGCCCACACTGCAGGTTGGAGAACGCTTTTTTGTAAACAGGGCTGTTTATAAAGTATCCTCACCTGAACGGGGAGATATCATTGTATATAAAACCAGTGGAAGTGATGATGCGGCTCTGCATATCGGCCGCGTGATCGGTCTGCCTGGTGAGACTGTACAGATATCCAACGGAGCAGTATTGATCAACGGAGAAGTATATAATGAAAATAAGAATTTTCCTGAAATCAGTAATGCGGGATTGGCATCCGACGGAGTGTCTCTGGAAAGCGGTGAGTATTTTGTACTTGGCGATAACAGAAATAACAGTGAGGACAGCCGGTATGGTGATATCGGAAATATCAATAAGAAATATATTGTGGGAAAGGTATGGTTTGTCATTTCCCCGAAAGATAAATTTGGATTTTTGAAAGGTTAGGTGTATATGAACGTACAGTGGTACCCTGGTCATATGACCAAGGCAAAGAGACAGATGCAGGAGGACATTAAGCTGATCGATCTGATCATTGAACTTGTGGATGCCCGCGTACCTCTTTCGAGCAGAAACCCGGATATCGATGAACTGGGAAAAAATAAATCCAGACTGATTCTTCTTAATAAATCAGATCTGGCTGACGAGCGCCAGAATGAAGCCTGGAAAACTTATTTTCAGGCAAAGGGATTTTATGTTGTAAAAGTAGATTCCAGAAATGGTTCCGGAATGAAAGCAATCAATAATGTGATCCAGGAAGCATGTAAGGAAAAGATAGAAAGAGACAGACGCCGCGGTATTAAAAACCGTCCGATCCGCGCTATGGTAGTGGGAATCCCGAATGTAGGAAAATCTACATTTATCAATACCTTTGCAGGACGGGCCTGTGCAAAGACCGGAAACAAGCCGGGTGTAACGAAGGGAAAACAGTGGATACGTCTGAGCAAAAGTGTAGAGCTTTTGGATACTCCGGGAATTCTCTGGCCGAAATTTGAGGATCAGAAAGTTGGACTTCGTCTGGCGCTGATCGGTTCCATCCGGGATGAGATCTTAAATACGGATGAACTTGCGGTAGAGCTGATCCGTTTCCTGAAAACACAGTATCCGGGAATCCTGACAGAACGTTATGAAGTCGAAGAAACACAAAAGGAGACCGAACTTTTATGCGGGATTGCAGAAAACAGGAAATGTATCACGAAAGGCGGGGAACTCGATTACAGCAAAGCGGCAGCACTTCTGATTGATGAATTCCGGAGCGGAAAACTCGGAAAAGTTACGCTGGAGTGGCCAAAGGAGCAGGAAAATGGCTGAAAAAATTGATGCGATTAAAGAGGAACTGACAGCAACACCGACGGAAGCCCTGGAGGCGTTTGTGGAAAAATATGCGTCGGATTCCCGCACCGGTGTGCAGAAACTGGTGGATACCGCAAAAAAACGCATGGATAAGCTACAGAAGGAAATGATCCGCACGGAAAATTTAAAGAAATATGAAAAAGAGTACGATACATATACATATATCTGTGGGATCGATGAGGTAGGACGGGGACCGCTTGCGGGACCGGTCGTGGCAGGAGCTGTGATTCTGCCGAAGGATTGTGATATATTATATATTAATGATTCCAAAAAACTTTCAGCGGCAAAAAGAGAAGAACTGTATGATATCATCATGGAGCAGGCAGTGGCAACCGGACTTGGCACGATCGGTCCGGACAGGATTGATGAGATCAATATTCTGCAGGCAACATATGAGGCAATGCGGCAGGCGATTGCACAGTTATCTCCGCAGCCGGATCTGCTGCTTAATGATGCAGTGACGATTCCGAAAGTGGCAATTCCGCAGGTACCGATTATCAAGGGAGATGCAAAGAGCATTTCCATCGGTGCGGCATCGATCATTGCCAAGGTGACCAGGGACCGGATGATGGTATACTATGATTCGATTTATCCGGAGTATGGTTTTGCTTCCAATAAAGGATATGGAAGCGCGGAACATATTGCAGCACTCAAAAAGTATGGACCGACACCGATTCACAGAAGAACCTTTATTAAGAATTTTGTATCATAAGATAATTATTCAAAATCACAAAGGGGGCTGTTCGGATGCAGATTTCAGATTTGGTAAAACAGTATCATCAGGCGATCTCATCAGGTGCGGAGACGCTGACCGGGACGAAAGGTGTGGAAAATCTTGTGGCCTCTCTGCGGTCTCTGACAAAAGGAAATATTTTTGAGGGGACGGTCACTTCCGTTAAAAATGGCCGCGTGACGCTTTCTCTTTCCGGAGGGCAGCAGGTGATGGCACGGCTGGACGGAAAGATTTCCCTTATGGAAGGGGAATCCATGTTTTTCCAGGTAAAGTCCAACGATGGCACGCAGATTGCCATCCGGCCGTTTGCAATTGACGGGGCAGGCGCAAATTATACGCTGATGCAGGCGCTTTCCGCAGCGGGACTTTCCGCACAGCCGGAGTATTTGTCCATGGTTGACCGGATGATGGAAGAACAGATGCCGATTGACCGGGAGAGTCTGCAGCAGATGGCACGGCTGGTCAATGCAAATCCGCGGATTAATGTACAGACGCTGGTACAGATGCAAAAGCTTGGAATACCGATTACTGTAGAAAATGCCTCCCAGTTTGAAAATTATATGAATGACAGTCAGGCGATTACACGGGAACTGGATGCACTGATTGAGCAGTTTCCACAGAGTCTGACCGGAACAGAAGGCGCACCAGTAAAGACAGAGACCATGCGTCAGCTTGGAAATGAGTTGTTGCAGATTCTGACAGACGGGCTGGAAGAAGTACCGCAGCAGATACAAAGTCCGGAACCGGATATGGCATACAACCTGGATGGTCTGAAGTATGAAAGCGTGCAGACAGATACCGCAGAAACGCAGATGCAGACGGAAACTGCACCGGAGACTGCCACGGAAACCGTGCAGGAAAATCCGGAAATTTTGTCACAGCAGGAAGGTCAGGCTGCAGCGGAGGAGAAAGGCATGGCCGGACAGCAGGAAGCCGAAACGATGGAAACTGTTTCCGGAAAAACAACTTATACCGGGCAGATGTCGCAGACTCCACATACACTGGGAGCTGTACTTTCACAGGAACAGCTGCAGCATTTAAACCGGATGATCGGAGATATTCTCGGAAAGCCGCAGAGTGCATATAACGCAAATAGCGGTACGGTAGAAGTGTTAAAGGATCTGCAGCAGCTGTGCAAAGATCCGCTGCCGTTGGAGAGGGAACCGTCGTCGTTCTGGCGGAAGTAGTAGAGGGGCACCACCCGGTTCAGCACATTATCGGAACGATACATGTGGTTATACACCACGTCCATTACAACGCCGATGCCCGCCCCATGGAGGGCCGCGATCATCTGCTTGCACTCCCGCACCCGCACCTCACCCCGGGTGGGGTCGGTGGAGTAGCTGCCCTCGGGCACATTGAAGTTGGTGGGGTCGTAGCCCCAGTTATACTGCCGGGTCAGGGGGCGGCTCTCATCCACGCTGCCAAAATCGAAGATTGGCATGAGCTGGACATAGCTCACCCCCAGCCGCTTGAGGTAATTCAGGCAGGTGGGGTGGATGCCGTCGCTGCTCAGGGTCGTGCCCTGCTGGGTAAAGGCCAGAAATTTGCCCCGCCAGGCTGTGTGCACACCGCTGGCCGGGTCCTGCGAGAAATCCCGGACGCTGACCTCCCACACACTGCGGCGGGCCGGTGGGATCACCGGCCGCACATCCCGCTCCCAGCCCTGCGGGTCCACCCGGGCCGGGTCAAAGATCATGCTGCGCACCCCGTTCACCCCTGCCGAACGGGCGTAGGGGTCCGCTGCATTGCAGGTGCCAAACGGAGTGGTAAGGGTGAAATCGTAGTATTTTCCGTGCTGGTCGCCGGGCAGATAGATGCTCCACACACCCTTGTCCTGCTGCTGCAGGGGCAGGGTGCCCACACAGGCCCCGCCGGTGCCCCGGCGGTACAGGTTCACTGCTGCCTGTTTTGCCGTGGGAGCCCACAGGCGCAGGTGTGTCCCGGCGGGGGTATACTCCACCCCCAGCGGGCCGTAGTATTCCGTCTGGCGGGCAAAGGCTTCGCTCTCAAACAGCGTCTTCCATTCAGCAGGTGTTCTTGGCTCCATAGCAATTCATCCTTTCATTTGACAATAGTGTAACGAACTTTGTCCTTTATTTCAACCCTTTCCTTGCAAAACGTACCAGACTCCACTATACTGAAAGAAAAAGCACTGCACGGAGGGAAGTTTTATGGCATACACCGATGATTGGGAAAGTCTGATGAACGGCGTGTTCGGCCCGGGGGGCAGATTCAAGGCCGCCCCCGGCACTTCTGCACCCAAAACAGGCGGCAGCGCCGCCCTGCCTGACCTGAACGCGGCGCTTCTGGAACAGCAGAAACGGCTGGACGAGCTGTTGAAGCAGCAGAACGCCCAGCTCAGGACCCAGAGCGATGCCACCGCCGCCGCGCTGGAAAGCAGCCGCCAGATGCTGCGGGACATGGAGGACGAAGGCCTGCTGGCCAGGGGCACCACCGACGTGAAGCCGGAGCACCTGGGCAGCTTTGAAGGCCTTGCCGCCGAGGTCAAGCAGACGGTGCTGGGGCAGGATGCTTTTGTGGACAGCGTGGTGCGGGCCATGCGCCGCCCCTTTGTGCTGGGCACCGAAGCCCCCGCCGCCCACAACGTCATCCTGCTCACAGGCGGGGCAGGCACAGGCAGGCATTTTACACTGGAAGAAACTGCCCGCTGCATGGCGGCCCGGGGCCTTTTGCAGAGCGACAGGATCGCTACGCTGGATCTGGCCCTTTACCCCAATTCCGGAGCCGAGAAGCTCTTCCTGCAGGACCTCTACGCCGCCCTGCACGCACCCGGGGAGATCCTTGCCTTTGAGCACTACGAGAGCTGCTATCCCGGCTTTCTGAAGACCCTGTCTGATCTGGCCGTCAAGGGCAGTGCCCCCCTGTCCAGCCGGTATCTCGTGAACAAAGAGGGTATCCTTGTGGATGCAGGCACGGCGCTGGCCCCGGGAGCCGTCAGCCGCATCGACCCCTGCGGCAAATACCTCATCTTCTACTCCCACAAGGGCCGGGAGGCACTGGCTGACAAATTCGGTGCGGCGCTGGTGTCGGCACTGGGGGATGTCTGCGAGACGGCCTCCTACACCCGGGAGGATCTGGCCGCCCTTGCCGCACAGCAGCTCAACGCGCTGGCCCAGAAGATCCGCACCCGGCTGGGGCTGACCCTTTCCGCCGGGGCCGACGTGCGGGACTATGTCGTGGCCCAGTGCACCGCACAGAAGGGTGCGGCAGGCCTTTCCGCGTGCACTGACCGCATCTTCCGCGCCCTGAGCGAATACTGTCTGCGGACCGATGAAACCCTTACCGGCACCGTGACCCTGACCGCCGGGCCGGAAGGGGTGCTGTTCCGCCTGAACGACGGCGCAGACCAGTCCCTGTTCGACCTGCTGCCTGCCGCCTACACCGGCGCGCTGGATGTCATCCGCACCGAGATCAACGAGCTGGTGGGCCTTGCCCCGGTCAAGGAATATGTGTTCGGTCTGGCCGACAACCTTCAGGTGCAGCAGCGTCGCGCCGCCGCCGGGCTGAAAACGGCCAGCCTGTCCATGCACATGATCTTCACGGGCAACCCCGGCACCGGCAAGACCACCATTGCCCGGCTGGTGGCACGGTATCTGAAAGCCATCGGTGCCCTCAAGGGCGGCCAGCTGGTGGAGGTGACCCGTGCCGATCTGGTGGGCCGCTACACCGGCCACACCGCCCCCCTGACCAACAGCGTCATCGAGAGCGCGCTGGGTGGTGTGCTCTTCATTGACGAGGCATACAGCCTCTACCGCGGTGAGCAGGACAGCTTCGGGCTGGAAGCCATCGACACGCTGGTGAAGGGGATGGAGGATCACCGGGATGAGCTGGTGGTCATTCTGGCAGGTTACACCAGGGAGATGGAGACCTTCCTCACCGCCAACAGCGGCCTTGCCAGCCGTTTTCCCAACCGGATCGAGTTCCCGGACTACACCGCCGTGGAGCTGCTGCAGATCACCCAGGTCCTTGCCAAAAACAAGGGCTATACCCTGGCCGAAGCCTGCACCGAACCCCTGCTGGGCTATTATGCCCGCTGGCAGGCAGCCGATGCCCGCACCGCCGGCAATGGCCGCCTTGCCCGCAACACACTGGAAAAGGCCATCTTCCACCAGAGCCGCCGCCTTGTCGCCGAGCCCGCCGCCGCGCTGGATCTGATCCTGCCCAGTGATCTGGAATTGAAGGAACCGTAAACACGCAAAAAGGACTGCTTTCGCAGTCCTTTTTTGTTATTGATGCTGTTCTGCCAGCCGGGCGGTCATCTCCCGCATTCCCTGCCGCACTTCGGGCGGGGCAACCACTTCTATCTTGCCGCCAAAGCCGCAGACCCAGCCATAGAACTGGTCACTGACGCAGATGGGGACATCAAAATGGAAGCAGCCATTCTCCTCGGGCAGGAACATGGGCGTTGCGCCAAAGCGCTCCCGCATGGCACCTTCCAGATCCGCGGTGCACCGCAGGGTAACGCGATGCTCCGGCCCGCCGTACATTCCAAAGTGCTTGCGCAGATAGGCAGGCAGGTCAAGATCCGCAAACTGCTCCTGACCCCGCCGGGGCGCATCCAGCACCCGGACCCCGCTCATCTTGTCCACCCGGTAATGGCGGATGCCCTTTTCGTCGGCAAAGGCAATGAGGTAGTAGCACCCGTTCTCCCAGGCCAGCTGCCACGGGCTGACGGACCTTTTCTCTTTCTCGCGGCTGTCGGCTTTTCTGTAGAGGAACTCCACCATTTTACCGTTGTTGATGGCCTCGTGCAGGGCATCGATGCTGTACAGCAGGCTCTTGCTGTCGGTCTTGGGACGGCCCTCCACATAGACCTGACGCTGCAGCTGGCTGCCCTCGTAGTTGGAGCAGAGCTTTTCCAGCTTGTGGATCAGCCGCCTGCTCGTGGTGCCGGATACCACCCGGCTTGCCTGCACGGCATCCACCAGCAGCTTGAGCTCCGCCAGATCAAAGGTGCGGCTGGCAAGGAAATACCCGCCGCCCCGGCCCCGGCGCAGCTTGATGTCATAGCCCAGCGCACCCAGTGCCTCAATATCGCTGTACACGCTCTTGCGCTCACAGCGGATGCCCTGCGCCTCCAGCAGCTCCACCAGCTGCGGCACGTTCAGCAGGTGGTTTTCATCGGTCTGCTGCTCAAAAATGCGCAATAGCGCCAGCAGCTTGGATTTCTGGCCTTCCTGTTTGGGCATTCGGTACACCTCATTTTTTCGTGTTGTGCCAAACCTCTCAGTCTCGATTCCAGCTCCCCAGCAGGGGAGCCAGAAAAAACAGCAGTGCTGTGTGCTGAAAAGGTTACGGCGCTTTCTTATCAAACGCCGCGCGGCGCTGGGTGGACAGGCGGAACATCTCCTCCAGCTTTTCCCGGTCATCGGCCACAAGGGCGTTGCGCATCTCGTTCAGCGCCCCGCTGAACTGGTCGATCTCGGAGATGAGGTTTTCCTTGTTCCAGAGGAACAGCTCCGCCCACATCTTATCGTTGATGCGTGCAATGCGGGTCAGGTCCCGGAAAGAATCGCCGGTGTACTCGCACAGCGAGGTATTGTCGTTGGCGCACATCAGGCTGACGGCGATGGCATGGCAGAGCTGGCTGACATAGCCGATCATCCTGTCATGTTCCTGCACGGTCAGGGTGCAGATATGCTTGAAGCCCAGCACCTCGGCCAGCTCCCTGGCCCACTGAACGGCCTCCGGGGTGTTCTTTTCCGTGGGGGTCACAATGAAGTTGGCCGGGGCAAAATTCACCTCGGCGGCGTGCTCCACGCTGGAGGTCTCACGGCCCGCCATGGGGTGGCTGGCAATGAACTCCACGCCCGGCCTGCACATGGCCTGAATGGGCTCTACCAGACCGGTCTTTACGCCCGACACATCGGTAAAGATGCAGCCCTCCTTCAGCAGGTGGCCGTAGGTCCGGAACCACTCGATCAGGGCCGTGGGGTACAAGCCAAAGATGATATGATCGGCCTGACGCACCAGATCCTCAAAATCGTGGGTCTTGCCGCTGGCGATATAGCCGTGGTCGAGGGCATACTGCAGATGGCCCTCGCTGCGGTTGATGCCGTCCACATGGAACCCGGCCCTGCTCAGCTCCAAGGCGTACTTGCCGCCCAGCAGGCCCAGGCCCACAATGAGATAACGCTTTGATTTATCCAACATGTTCCACCTCCGCGCCCAAAGGCTTGATGGCTTCCAGAAAATCCGGCCAGCTCTTGGCAACGGCCTCGGCCCCGCTGATGGGCAGGGCCAGCCCGGCGGCCAGCGCCAGCACCGCAAGGCTCATCACCACGCGGTGGTCGTTGTGGCCGGAAAGCGGCTGCTCCGGGGCATGGAGCGCGCCGGCACAGCCATGGATGGTAATGGTGCCGCCCTCGCTCTCCAGCTGCCCGCCGCAGGCCCGCAGCTCGGTCTCCATGGCCTCGATGCGGTCACTCTCCTTGATGCGGAGACGCTCGGCGTTGCGGATGACCGTGGTGCCCTCACACAGCAGGCCCAGCACCATCAGCACGGGGCCCAGGTCGGGGCAGTCGGCAAGGTCGATGTCCGTTCCGTGAAGCGGGGCCTTTTCAAACACCACGTCCTGCCCGGTGCGGGTGAATCTTGCACCGCACCGCCGGAGGATCTTCAGAATGGCGGCATCGCCCTGCAAGGTCTCCTCAGACAGGCCGGTGATGGCCACACCGCCGGTCACAGCGCCCAGCACGGCAGGAAAAGCCGCCTGGCTGTAATCGCCCTCCACGGTGTAATCACAGGGAAGATAGTGCTGCCCGCCGGGAATTTCCAGCGTGTTTTCATCCAGCCAGCGGCTCTCCACGCCAAAGGCGTGCTGCACCGCGCGGGTCATATCGATGTAGCTCCGGCTCTCCACAGGCGGGATGAGGTGCAGGGTGCTGGTGCCGCCCAGCAGGGGCAGGGCAAACAGCAGCCCGCTGATGAACTGGCTGGACACGTTGCCCGCCAGCTCGTATTCGCCCGGGGTCAGGGCACCTTCCACAGTCAGGCGGTCCGCGCCCTGCTCAAAACGCAGGCCCTGCTGCTGATACAGCGTTTTGTAGACCGACTGGGGCCGCTCCATCAGCCGCCCACGGCCTGTAAAAGTCACTTCCTGCCCGGTCAGGCTGGCCAGCGGGATGAGGAAGCGCAAGGTACTGCCGCTCTCACAGCAGTCCACGGGGGCATCAACCGGCAGAAAGCGGCCAAGCCCCTCCACCACCGCGTCGTTTTCACCGGTGGTGACACGGGCGCACAGTCGGCCCGCCGCGCCCAGCGTGGCGGAGATATCCTTGCTGAAGGCAAGATGGTGGAGATGGGAGGTTCCCTTTGCCAGCGCCGCGCAGAGCACCGCCCGGTGAGCCATGCTTTTGCTGGGCGGCGCGGCGATCCTGCCGCCCACCGTCCGGCTTGATTTTATCGTGATGTTCATTGTGTTACTTTACCTGGCTCACCCTCTCCGTCAGCGCTTTGCGCTGCCACCTCTCCCAAGGGGCGAGGCCTTGGCAGTCCACCGCAAGGTCTGTGGTTTCGCCAGAGGCTCTCCCTTTGGGAGAGCTGGCAAAGCCGTCAGGCTTTGACTGAGAGGGTGAGGCCGTTCATCGTGTTACATATCCCGGCCAATGGCCCATGCGACCTGACGGCACTTTGCCATGGCCTGTGCAAAGGCATCCGGGGTCAGGCACTGTGCGCCATCGCTCCATGCGTGGCGGGGATCATAGTGGACTTCCACCTCCAGACCGTCGGCACCGGCGGCCACAGCGGCGATCATCATCGGCTCAACCAGATTGGCCTTGCCGGTGGCGTGGCTGGGGTCCACGATGATGGGCAGATGGGTCTTTTCGTGGATGATGGGCACAGCGGAGAGGTCGAGGGTGTTGCGGGTGTACTTCTCAAAGGTGCGGATGCCCCGCTCACAGAGAATGACCTGCTCGTTGCCGCCGGCCATGATATACTCTGCGGACATGATCCACTCCTCGATGGTGTTGCACAGGCCGCGCTTGAGCAGGACAGGCTTGTGCATCTTGCCCACGGCCTTGAGCAGCTGGAAATTCTGCATGTTGCGGGCACCGATCTGTACCACGTCCACATATTCCTCAAACTCCGGGATCCGGTCCTCGCTCATCAGCTCGGAGACGATGGGCATTCCGGTGGCCTCCCGTGCCTTGACCATATCGAGGATGCCCTCGGTCTCCAGACCCTGGAAGGAGTAGGGAGAGGTGCGGGGCTTATAAGCGCCGCCGCGGAACAGGCTTGCACCGCCCGCCTTTACGCCGTTGGCAATGCGCAGTGCCTGCTCCTCGCCCTCGATGCTGCAGGGGCCTGCCATCACGGCGATCTTCTCGCCCCTGCCGATCTTCACGCCGCCGCAGTCGATGATGGAATCGGCGGGGTGGAACAGGCGGTTGGCCCGCTTATAGGGAGCGGACACGCGGGTGACGTTGTCGATCCAGGGGTTGGCCAGCACGTCGCGCTCATCGATCTTGGTGGTATCGCCCACCAGACCGAACACATTGTAATCCTTGCCGGTGATCAGGGTCACATCCAGGCCCTGCTTCTCGAATTTGTCTACGATCTTTTCCAGCTCTTCCTTGGGGGTGCCTTTTTTGGTCGAAATGATCATCTTGTTTCTTTTCCCTTCTGTTTTGTCTCTATGCTTTCAGTTTTGCTGCACAGCCTGCCCTACTTGCCAAGGGCTCCCCCTTCGGGGGAGCTGGCGAGCGAATGCGAGACTGAGAGGGTTGTTACTGCACCAGGTGCGTCTGCGCGCCGCCATCCAGCCGGAGCAGCTGCACAAGGTAGGCGCAGGCATGGAGATATCCGCTGACCCCCTCGCCTGCAAAGCGGCCCTGACAGCCAAAGGAGACCACATCCACGCTGCGGAAGGGCTCCTTGCCGCTGGGGTCGGCCAGCATCACTTCCACGGCGGGCACGCCGCACACCTGCAGCGCTTCCAGAATGGCCACGCTGTAATAGGCGTAGCCGCCCGGGTTGAGGATGATGCCATCGGCCCGGCCTGCCGCCGACTGGATCTCATCGATGAGGTCACCCTCGTGGTTGGACTGAAAAAAGTCCACCTGAACATCCATCTGGGCACAGCCCGCCTCGATATAATCCAGCAGTGTATTGAAATCGATCTGCCCCTCCATGCCCGGCTCCGTGAACTGGGTCAGGTTGAGGTTGGGACCGTTAATGACTAAAAATTTCATCCAGCGCCTCCATTGCCGCCGTCACGGCATCCGCAGGGGTGGTCTTGTTGGGGATCACAGCATCCGCTGCCGCCAGATAGAGCGGGCGGCGCTGGGCTTCCATGGTTTTCAGGGCCTCAGGGCTGGTGGAAAGGGGCCTTCCGCCGCCCACCAGCAGATCTTCCAGCGGCCGGTCGATAAAGAGCACGATGCCGTTGGCGTGGAGCGCCCGGAGGTTTGCCGGGTCTTTGACCACGCCGCCGCCGCAGGAGATGACCTGCCGGTTCTCCCTGGCAAAGCGGGCGGTCTGCGCGGCCTCCAGCTTCCGGAAGCCTGCCTCCCCCTCAGCGGCAAAGATGTCCGGGATGCTCCGGCCGTCGGCCTTGACGATCTCCTCGTCCAGATCCACGAACCGCTTGCCCAGCCGTTCCGCCAGAGTGCGGCCCAGGGTGGATTTGCCCGAGGAGGGCATCCCGATGAGGGCAATGTTCAGCTGTTCCCGCCGCAGTTCGCTGGTCACACGGGCGATCTCGGCACCGGCATCCTCAAACTTGCGGTCGAGGAAAAATTCTGCCGCGTACACTGCCTGCGCCACCAGCATTTCCAGACCGCCGACGGCAACGGGCACCCCCAGCTCCTCGGCCCGGAGGATGAGCTCGGTCTTATCGGGATTATAGATGACATCGATCACGGCTTCCAGCCCGGGCATGGAGGTGATATCCAGGGCGCTCACGCCCACATTGGGGTACATGCCCACCGGCGTGGTGTTGATGATGATCTGCGCCCCGGTGGTCAGGGCCTGAGCATAAGTCAGCTCTCCCTTTTCGGGGTCGGGATGGCGGCTGACGGTATAGATCTGTTTCGCGCCCCGGTCATGGGCCACGGCCCATGTGGTGTTGTGGGTGCCGCCGGTGCCCAGAATGAGCACGGTCCTGTCCTTGAACTCCACCCCGTGTGCATCGCACAGGTAGGAGAAGCCGGGGTAATCGGTGTTGTAGCCGTAGAGCAGGCCGTTCCTGTTGACGATGGTGTTCACGGCGTTGATGGCCTTGGCGTGGGGGTCGATGTAGGAGCAGTACTCCATGACCACCAGCTTATAGGGGATGGTGACATTGATGGCCCTGAACTGCCGCCGGGTCAGAAAGGCCCGGACTTCCTCTTCCGTGGGCAGGGGGCACAGGTCGTACCGGTAGCCGCAGAGCATCTCGTGGATGACCTTGGAGTAGGAGTGGCCCAGCCGCCCGCCGATGAGTCCGTATTCCATTTACAGCACCTCCTTGCGGTAGCCGGTGGGGTCCTCCATCCAGGCCATGCCGTATTTTGCGGTGAGCAGGTCGCCCACGGCCAGCGCGGCGGCGCAGGTCTGCACAATGGCGGCCCGGGGCACGATGCAGGGGTCGTGGCGGCCCTGAATGGACAGCTCCGCGTCCTTCTTTGCCATATAATCCACCGTGTCCTGCGTTTTGTAGATGCTGGGGGTAGGCTTGACCGCCGTGCGGAACACCACGGGCATCCCGTTGGAGATGCCGCCGTTCAGGCCCGCATTGTGGTTGGTGGCGGTGACGATGCGCTCCCCCTGCATCCGGAAGGCATCGTTGGCCTCCGAGCCCTTCTGGTCCGCAAAGCCGAAGCCGGAACCGAACTCGATGCCCTTGACCGCCGGGATGGAGAAGGCCAGGTGAGCGAGCTTGCTCTCCACGCTGTCGAAATAGGGTTCACCCACGCCTGCGGGCAGGCCCAGAATGGCGGTCTCCAGCACGCCGCCCACACTGTCGCCCTCGGAACCGGCGGCACGGATGGCAGCTTTCATGGGTTCCTCCACACTGCCGTCCAACAGGGCAAAGCCCTCGGACTTGTTCAGCAGTGCCTCGGCCTGCGCCGCCAGCGCGGCGGGATCATCCAGCGCAAAGGGGGCATCGCTGATCCCGGCACACCGCCCGATGTGCGTCACGATCTCGATCCCGGCCCGGTTCAGGGCTCCCAGCACCAAAGCGCCGCCCGCCACCAGCGCGGCGGTGACGCGGCCCGAAAAGTGGCCGCCGCCCCGGGCATCCTGATAGCCGTGGTACTTGGCGTAGGCGGTGTAATCCGCATGGCCGGGCCGCAGCAGGTCAGCCGTTTTGGCATAGTCGCCGCTGCGGGTGTTCTGGTTTTCGATCATCAGGGCAATGGCGGTGCCGGTGGTGCGGCCATTCACCACGCCGGACAGGAACTGCACGGCGTCCGCCTCCACGCGGGGGGTGGACAGGCCGTCGCCCCGGGCGCGGCGCTTGTCCATGCAGGCGGCGAGAAAGGCCTCGTCCACCGGGACTCCGGCGGCCATGCCGTCCAGTACCGCGCCGATGGCCTTGCCGTGGCTCTCGCCGAAAATGGTCAGCGAAAGATCGCTGCCGAAGGTGTTCTTCATGGCTCAGTCCTCCATGCCCAGCAGGGGACGCAGGCCCTCCACCGGAAGGGTCTCGGCCCGCCAGCAGCCCAGACCCGGCACCTTGATGACCGTGATCTGACCGCCCTGGGCCTTTTTGTCGTGGAGCATCTCGGCCAGCACCCGCTCCTTGTTGTAGGTGGTGCGGGTGGGCAGGCCCAGACGGCGGTACACCGCGCGGACCCGCTTCTGCAGGGCCTTGGATTCGATCATGGGCAGCATTCCCAGCGCCACGCACTCGCCGTGGAACAGGCCCACGGTGCGGCGGCCCTTGATGCCCTTGACGGCTTCGATGCCGTGGCCGATGGTGTGGCCGAAGTTCAGGGCCTTGCGCATCCCATGCTCGGTCTCGTCCTGCTCCACGATGCTCTTCTTGAACCGCAGACTGCGGCAGATGATCTCGCCGATCTGGGCATCGATGTCGCCCTTCTCAAAGATGGAGAACAGCTCCGGGTCGGCCAGCAGGCTGGCCTTGACGGCCTCGGCCAGGCCGTTGCGTTTCAGTTCACGCAGGTCGTCCAACGTGCTCTTGCTGCCGGGCAACACAATGAGGTCCGCTTTCTGCAACTCATCCGCCCGGTCGGTGTAATACAGGTGCACCCTGTCGTCGCGTTCCAAGCGGTCGAAATCCGTGAAGTTCGACAGGTGGAGCAACTTCACCACGGCCACGTTCACCCGTCCCGCTGCGGCACGGTCGTTCTTCTGCTCCAGTTCCACGGAATCCTCCTCCTCAATCTGTATGTCGTGGAAATAAGGTATCACCCCGAGTACCGGCACGCCGCACACGTCCTCCATCATCCGCACGCCGTCGTCGAACAACCGGCGGTCGCCCCTGAATTTGTTGACGATGATGCCTTTTATCCGTCGACGGTCTTCAGGCGTCTGCAACATGATGGAACCGTAAGCCGAAGCGAAAACCCCGCCCCGGTCGATGTCCGCCACCAAAAACACGTCGGCCCCGGCATGGCGGGCCATGGGCATATTCACGATGTCGCGGTCCCACAGGTTGATTTCAG
>ENA-ORUI01002433-ORUI01002433.1-human-gut-metagenome-genome-assembly--contig:-NODE-2433-length-15541-cov-5.192174_pt1 | contig 15541 bp, 11 predicted proteins | sample MGYA00242078_ERZ509205 | MGnify/ENA primary metagenome ERZ509205 (study PRJEB26280, sample SAMEA2338828) | human gut metagenome | biome: human gut; feature: human-associated habitat; material: faeces... | reverse complement strand
GCGGCGCAGAATGTGCTACAATCATCGGTAGAAACATACATGCGCGGAGGTATAAAACCATGAAGTGTGAGACCCTGCATCTGAAGGAGATCTACCCGTTTCTCGGCGGGGACGGGCGGGACGCGGTGCTGGACTGCTATCTGCCGTACAACATGCCCGAGATGCACCGCGAGGCACAGAAGCGGAAGACGCTGCTGATCTGCCCCGGCGGCGGCTATTACTTTGTCAGCGAGCGGGAGGGCGAGCCGATCGCGGTACATTTTCTCGCCGCGGGATACAACGTGTTTGTCCTGCATTATTCGGTGGATGTGCACCGCTTCCCGGCGCAGATCTGCGAGGTGGCGGCGGCGGTGGAGTTGATCCGGGCGCGCGCCGACGACTGCACCGCCAGGCTCTGCCGCCGCCGCGAGGCGCTGGCGGCGGCGGGCAAGAGCTCGTGCAAGGCAAACGCCGCCGTCGCGCGCGAGCTCGCCTGCTGGGTCTGGGAGATCGGGCGCCGGGCGGAGGGGACCCTCGGCTGACCCCGTCGGACAACAAGCCTCCCGCCGGGAGGGCCCGCGCCTCGACGCATCGCCGGCGCGCGTTCACGAGCCCTTTTTGGGCAGCCCAAGGGCCGCGCCCGTGAACAAGACTGGTTTCGGACGAGCGCGCCGGACGGAGAATCGAAATGCGGTGGGGTGCGCGGACATACCGGGCTGACCGCCGGCAGCGCGCCCGCAAGAGCCCGCGGATATTAGCTTGCCAGGCAAGCGTCGACTAAACGTGCAGCGTGCGCGGGCCCTCCCGACGGGAAACGAAAAAGCCCGGTTTAAAACCGGGCTCGAACAAACACGCCTATTGACAATGGCTTTCTCATATTAGCAGCATTCGAAGCATAACAAGTCGCTGCCATTAAGGCACCGACCTCTTGACCAAGCAACGGCGTTTCCCAGCTCTCCAGAACTTGGGCTGCCGTCAACTTTATTCTATCCGCGAGCATCTGGTTTACCAAATGGATTTTCGGTAAAGGAAGCACGGCACGCCCGCAAAACCACTACGCCCCAAGTGCCGCCATGGGGATCACCGCCACGCCGTCGTCGCGTGTGTAGGCAATGCTCCCCTTTCCAACCACGACCGCCAAAAACGCCGGCGCGGCATTCTGGGCGGCAGGATTGGAGAGCACTTTCCTCTCCAGCGCCTTGAGATTTCTCGCTCCATCGTCTGCTTTCGCATCACTCAGCTTGACCTCGATGGCTCCCATCCGCACAGGTCCTCGGTCAGCTTGAGCCTGTTGAAGAGATCCAGGTGCGCAGCGATGGTCCTCTCGTCGGGGCCCGTCTCACCGTACGAGGCGTCCTTTATGAGCGTCTTGTACGTGACAGCCTGGCTCTCGTTCATGGCAAGAGCTCGCAAAAGGCCGTGTGCAAGCTCGGGCGATCATGCGATATACGAAATTACGCCATTCTCAATGCTGTTTTTACGCCGTTCTCAATGTAGTTTTTACGCCATTTTCATTGTAGGTTTTACGCTTGGCATCCTTAGCGCGACCCATTCCGAGCAATCACATCAGAGCGCGCTTGGTTATCTCCGCTCGCACATCTCGGCAAATGAAATCAGCTTGGTATCTCCCCTGCTCGCCGCAGCTTCCTGACATCCTTGCGTAAAGCCACGCTTCGAGAAGATCACGTAGCTTTTATGCTGACGCCTAAAGAGCTCGCTTCGGTACACGAGCTTTTCCAGAACATCCTCGCCTGCCGGTTCGTTACGCCATTTGCACTCCGCAAAGAGCGCCGCGCCCTCTCCGTCGTCGACAATCAAATCGATCTCTTCCTGCGTACGCGTCCGATTGTCCGTTCCCCACCAACGGCCAACTGTTGCCGGCACCACACCAAGTTCGCCCGCGCGTGCGAGTTCGTACACGTATTGTCTGCATATAAGCTCAAAGACCGTACCCATGTAATCCGATACGTGCGGCTCAATGCGCCTATACGCCATCTCGGCCATATCGTTTTGAATCAGCCCAATGTTCTGCGGCACAAACTTGTACCAGAACCTAAACATCTGGTCGCTCAGCAGATACACGGCTCGCTTATTGCTCGTCTCGTTTAGGGGCAGCTCGCGCTCGACAATCCCAAGCGACGCCAGCTTATCCACATAGCTCTTTACGTTGCTCGCAGGGATTCCCATAGAGCTCGCAATCTCTGAGATCTTCGAGCGCCCCTGGGCAATTGCTTGCACGATCGCATCATATTGCTCGGGATTGCGGCACTCTTGCAATAGCAGGTTACTCGGCTCCTCAAAGAGATAGCCCGTAGGAGTAAGAAAAAGACGTTTGATGTTGTCCTCGAGCGATACGGTAGGATCGACTTTCTCGATATATGCAGGAATGCCGCCCGTCATGCCATAGCAAACCGCAGCGTCTTCGCGACCCATGCTCTGCCACAAGCCGAGGGTCGTCGTAAAATCCAGCGGCATGATCTTAAACTGGGCCGTACGCCTACCGTATAGCGGACTCTCGTAGCCCAGCACCTGCTCTTCCATGAACGAAAGCGACGACCCGCACAGGATAAGCATGAGCTTGGTCTCTTTGTACAAGTGATCGATCTTGTCTTGCAGCAACGAGCTGATCTCGGGATTCGATTGGGCGAGATAGGGATACTCGTCAATCACGACAATCAAACGTTCCGTGCGAGCCATGGTGGCCAACGCATCGAACGCCTCGTCAAAACTACGAAACGACACACCTGCAGCACCAACCGAACCCGCAAGTATCGCCTGGCTAAAGCCGTGCAGGTTTGCCACTGCATTGGTACGACGAGCTTGAAAGTAAATAGCCTTCTTGCCTTGGATAAACTCTGTGATAAGACGCGTTTTACCCACGCGACGGCGGCCGTAAATCACAGGCATTTCAAAGGAGCCCGTGCCATACAGTCGATTGAGCTCGGACATTTCCACTGTTCTTCCGATAAACATAGGGCCATCCTTCCTTTGCGTTATAGCTAGCTATATTATACCTTCCTATAATATAGCTAGCTATAACGCAATTCGACAAGCGGCGCACGCAAAAGGGGCGGTACACCCCCGCACGTGGACCGTTCCGGAAAATGTATCCCGTTCTGGAGCCAAAAACTGGGCCGTAGTTTCCGCCAAGCATGCCATCCGGAAAGCGTGTCCCGTTCTGAGCCTGAATTCTGGGATGCACTTTCCGCTGAAGCTTCTACCGGAAAGCGAATCCCATTCTGAGCGTCGAATCCGGGACGCAGTTTCCGGTTGAGGGCTGTTCCGGAAAGCTTGTCCCGTTCCGAGCGGCAATTCCGGGTCACGGTTTCCTCAGGTACAAGGCGACAGTCCGCCGCCCTTATCACATGCCTTCAAATATGCGATCCAGAAACACAAAACAGCAGATAGAATGCTCTTTTTCAAAAAGTACACGTCCCGAAACTTACCAAGACTTCATATCCAGCTACCGTTCACGGTCGCCGATTACCGCCCACCGATTCAAACAAGAAATATGTCGCCAAAAGCAGGCCATCTACCTGCATGGTTAGATTTTGGTCAGCTTTTGGTCAGCTGAGCGGCAAGTTCCAGCTGATACGTTTTTGCTACCCAAAAGGAGGCGGTAGCTCATGACCCATTGCAATGACCAACTCATCGACCAACTGCTCACTCAAGCCGAACAAGAGGGCCGCTGTCTGATTCCCCCGAGCGCGGCGATCCGAAAAGCGCTCCTTCGGCGCACCGGCGGCACGGTTGTCTCGCTCATGCCGGGGTTGTTTGCGCGAAAAACGCGCTGGGATGAACTCAACCGAGCGCAACGCCATTGCGAGATTATCCGCGCCCTTGCGATCATCCATCCCGATTGGACGTTCTGCTCGTTTTCGGCAGCTTGCCTGCTGGGGCTCGAGGTCTCGTGGCGGCACCTGAACGTCGTGCATGTTTGCAGCTCGACAAAGCCGTCGGCTCGTCCGGGCTCACATATTCAGCGGCACCAGATCGAGCCGGCCGGAGCAATACGCAGAGCCGGCATATCGGTAACGCCGCCCATCCAAACGGTCACAGATTGCCTGCTGCAAACTGGTTTTGCCGACGGCATGCCCATTGCCGATTCGGCGATCTTAAAGCTCAGCCTTGCACGGGAACAGCTGATGGAGGCCGTTGAGCAACGAGCGACTGCCCGCAATGGTCGCGCAATTCGCACCGCCCTCACGACACTTCGATATGCCGACGCCCGCGCCGAGAGCGGCGGGGAATCGGTCGCCCGAGCCGTCATGATCGAGACGGGCTTTGCGCCCGACTGGCTTCAATACGAGCTGACGGACCCCTTCGATTCGGCCAAGCCCATACGAACGGACTTTGCCTGGGAGCGCCAGGCGCGGGAACTCACGCTGGGCGAGCTCGACGGGCTCATCAAATATACCGACCAGACCATGCTGGCCGGACGCACCACCGCCGAGGCGCTCGTTGCCGAACGACAGCGCGAGGCGTACCTATCGCTCTACGGTCACCCTCTGCTGCGCTTTACCATGAACGAGGTCCGCTCGACAGGAATGCTCGCCAAAAAGCTGCAGACGGCAGGCATCCAGCAGACCGCGCTGCCGACATGGCTCAACGATATTGAGCTGTAGGAGCTGCTGAGCTTATGCCCGCCTGCCCACCAAACTGGGACACACTTTCCGGTTGGCAGCACCCGCGAAAACCATGTCCCAAATTGAGCGCTCAAAACGGGATGTACTTTCCAGATGGCATGCCTAGCGGAAACCGTGTCCCGGAATCAAGGCCTAGAACGGGACAGACTTTCCGGTTGAAGCGCCCAGCGGAAACTGCATCCCGGAATAGACGCTCAAACTGGGACGCAGTTTCCGGTTTCCTGCTGTTCCGGAAAGCACGTCCCATTCTGGAGCCGAAATCTGGGACGCAGTTTCCGTATGCGGAGGCGCTCCAAACAAAAGGCCCCGGCTCGCGATAAAGTCGAGGCCAAAGGCGCAGCATATACAGTTGATGTTGAGCGCGAACAGCCCATCAGCAATGGTCGTCCGCACCCCACCCTACCCGCGGTTGCGAACGCGGCTGTACGGCGTATCCACCATGGGCAGATCCGGACGCAGCTTGCCGTCGAATGCGCGATAGGCGTTCTGTACGGCGGGCGCCGTGGGAATCGTTGCGATCTCACCGATGCCCTTGCCGCCGTATGCCACGGGCAACAGCTCGTCCTTCTCCACGTAGATGGCGTGGATATTCGGAATCTCGGGCGCACGGAACAGCCCGAGCGTACCGTACCTTGCCTGGGGTACGCAGTCCTTGAGCGGCCAGTCCTCGGTAAGCGCATAGCCCATACCCATGAGCACGCCGCCTTCGATCTGACCCTGGATGGAGATGGGGTTGACCACCTTGCCGGAATCGTGCGCGGCATAGACCTCGCTCACGCGGCCGTCATCATCCAGAATGACCACATGCGTGGCAAACCCGTAGCAGATGTGGCTCTTGGGGTTGGGAACGTCGGCGCCCAGCTTGTCGGTCGGCTCCAGGTACACGTAGCCAAACTCGCATCCCTCGAGCGCCTTGATGGCAGCCGCGGGATCCTGAGGATGCATACCTTGGCCGGCGACGAGCTCCTGCGTGCGCAGCTGATAGGCGCGACCGTCGTCGTACTCAATCTTGACGCCGTCGCCATGCGCGCTCACGGGAGTATCGGGTGCGGGCTTGCCGGCCTCGATGTCAAGCATGGCATCGCGCAGCAGGAAGGCGGCACCGCGCACGGCCTCGCCGGTCACGACCGTCTGACGCGAGCCAGACGTGGTGCCGGAGTCGGGAGCGTTCTCGGTGGAGCACTCGCCATTGGCAATGCAGCTCAGCGGCAGACCGCAGGCCTCGGCAACGTCCTGCAAAAAGACCGTGTTGCAGCCCTGGCCGATGTCGGACGTGGCGGCGTAGACCACGGCGCGGCCATCCTCGACGCGGATCTTGCAGCGGCCGGCATCGGGCAGGCCCACGCCCACGCCGGCGTTCTTCATGGCGCAGGCGATACCGGCGTGTCCGGGATGCGCGTAGTAGGCATCCTTGACCTCGAGCAGCGTCTCCTTCAGTGCCGTGGAGCAATCGGCAATCTGGCCGTTGGGCAAAACCTCGCCCGGCTCGATGGCGTTACGGTAGCGGATCTCCCACGGATCCAGGCCGACCTTCTCGGCCAGCAGGTCGATCAGGCTCTCGAGCGCAAACTCGGACTGGCAAACGCCAAAGCCGCGGTACGCACCGGCGGGCGGGTTGTTGGTGTAGTAGCCAAAGCCGCGAATGTCGGTGTTCTGGTACTTGTAGGGGCCGACGGCATGCGTACAGGCGCGCTCGAGCACCGGGCCGCACAGCGACGCGTAGGCGCCGGTATCAAAGTTGATCTCGCAATCCAGGCCGGTAAAGTTGCCCTCGGCGTCGCAGCCCAGTGTAAAGGTGCCGTCCATGGCGTGACGCTTGGGATGGAAAGCGAGCGACTCGGCACGCGTGAGCTTACACTTCACAGGACGCTGGAACTTATATGCGGCGAGCGCGGCCAAGTGCTGGATGGACACGTCCTCCTTGCCGCCAAAGCCGCCACCCACGAGCATGGTCTCGACGACCACGCGCTCGGGCTCGCTATCCCAGCCAAACATGTGAGCGCACTCTTTGCGCGTGTCGTAGGCGCCCTGGTCGGTCGACTGCACCTTGACGCCATTCTTGTACGGGAAGGCAACGGCGCACTCGGGCTCCAAGAAGGCATGCTCGGTAAAGGGCGTGGTAAAGCGCTGCGTCACGGTAAACGCGCTCTCTGCCAGCGCCTTGGCGGCGTCACCGCGCGTCACGTGACGGCTCTGGCACACGTTGTCCTTGAGCCCCACCGTGTTGCCAAAGGCAAAGAAGCTGTCGTGCAGGCGCGGGGCGTCGGCAGACCTGGCCTCGGCGATGTTGCGCACGGGCTCCAGCGGCTCGTAATCGATCTTTACGAGCTTCTTGGCCTTCTCGAGCGTCGCCTCGTCCTCGGCAACCACCAGCACGATGGCATCGCCCACGCAGCGGGTGATGTCGCCCTGGGCGATCATGACGTCCCAGTCCTGGATAAGGTGGCCGACCTGGTTGACCGGCACGTCCTCGGCGCGCAGGATGCCCACCACACCGGGCAGGGCCTCGGCCTTGGAGGTGTCGATGGAGAGCACACGGGCGCGCGGGTACTTGGAGCGCACGGCGCTGGCATAGGTCAGACCCGGCTGATCGAGCTCGTCGATGTCGTCGGGATACTTGCCCTCGCCGAGCACCTTCTTGCGCACGTCGATGCGGAAGGCGCGCTTGCCCACGCCGTAGTCGTCGCCGCGCTCCAAATCCTCGTCGATCTGCTTTTCGCCACGGAGCACCGCAGCTGCCAGCGAAATGCCCTCGATAATCTTTTTGTAGCCGGTGCAGCGGCAGACATTGCCACGGATGGCGTACTTGATCTGCTCCTCGGTGGGCTCGGGGTCCTCGGCGATCAGCGCTGCACCCGCCATGACCATGCCGGGGATGCAAAAACCGCACTGCACGGCGCCCACGGCGCCAAAGGCGTACACAAAGGCCTCGCGCACGTCCTCGGGCAGGCCCTCGACGGTCACGATGTTACGGCCGGCGGCAAGAGCAGTGGTCAGTACGCACGCCTTGACGGCCGCACCGTCCACATGGATGGTGCAGGTGCCGCAGGCGCCCTCGGAGCAGCCGTCCTTGGCGGAGTGAATGTGCAGGTCGTCGCGCAGATAGCGCAGCAGTGGTTTATTCTCCGTCGTCGTGTGCTCGACACCGTTAACGGTAAAAGTGAATTCCTGTGCCATGGTGATTCCCTTCTACACGCCGGCGGCGATGCCGGTGCGGTCGTGGATGGCGCCATGCGGGCAGACGACGGCGCACATGCCGCACGACAGGCAGTCCACGCCGTCGATATGGGCGCAGTTGTCCTCGATGCGGATAGCGCCGGCAGGGCACTTTTTGGCGCACATACCGCAACCGATACAGCTCGTGTCGCAGACCTTGCGCGCAATGGCACCCTTATCGGTGTTGTTGCAGCGCACCAGAATGTTCTGGTAGCCGGGGACGAAGGCAATCACGCGCTGCGGGCACGCCACGCCGCACAGGCCACAGCCCGTGCACTTGGAGCGGTCCACGCGGGCGATGCCATCGACCAGCGCAATGGCGCCGTGGGGGCAGGCCGTGACGCAGGCGCCACAGCCAATGCAGCCTTCGCTGCAGCGGGCATCGCCGCCTGCGGAGGCGCAACCGCTTCCGCAGGCAACGTAGGCCACGTTATGTTGAATGGATTTGGCCATAAGAGACTCGCCTATTTCTTAAGAAGGTACGAATAGTTGTCGCGCACAGCCCTGATGGTCAGGCGGACGGCCTCGGGAAGACCGGTGTTGACGGCATCGACCGAGACGGTGCGGACCGTGCCGGCGACGCGAACCTTAAAGTGGTCCTCGTCCACGGCCAGGAAGCCCTCGTTCTCGGAGTTCTCCATGTCCTCCTCGCTCCAGAACAGGGTGAGCTTGTCCTTGTAGGGACGACCCTCCTGGTAAGGGCAGAACACGGCGCAGTTGCCGCACTCGTTGCACATGCCGTCGACATGGACGACCTGATGCTTGGCCAGGCCCGGCACCTTAATTGCCACGTTGGCGCGGTTGGGGCACACGTCGCAGCAGACCTCGCACACCGAGCCGCAGCCCAGGCAGCGGGTCTTGGTGCAGTTGCGCTTGTCGCGGCACAGCGACCCCTTGCGCTCGTAGCAGGTGTCCTCGCGGCCGGCCTGAGCATTCTGGTCGGTGTACTTGTTAAAGTCCACGCCGGCGATGGCACGGGCGACCTCGGCGGCGTCGGCAATAGCCTCGACCACGGTAGCAGGACCGCGACGGCAGTCGCCCGCAGCCCAGACGCCCTCGACACCGGTGGAGGTGGCGGCAAGACGGCCACGACGGTCGTGCTCGACGCCCGCGGCATCATACAGGCTGGCATCGATACCCTCACCCACGGCGCAGATCACCGTGGTGGCGGGAAGCTCAACGGTCTCGCCCGTGGCAACGGGGCTGCGACGGCCGCTTGCATCCGGCTCGCCAAGCTCCATAACATCGCAGGTCAGCACGGCGCCGTTGAGTGCCTTGGGAGCCAGCAGCTCGCAGAACTCAACGCCGTCGGCAAGAGCAAGATCAAGCTCTTCCTCGTCGGCGGGCATCTGCTTCTTGGTGCGGCGATACACCAGGCGCACGTTCTTCACACCAGCCAGGCGCTTGGCCACGCGGGCAGCATCCATGGCGGTGTTGCCGGCGCCAATGACTACGACGTCCTCGCCCAGCTCGAGCTTCTCGCCCCTCTTGGCGGCCTCGAGGAACTCCAGCACGTCGAGCTCGGCGCCCTCGCCCAAGCCCGCAGAGCCGGGCATCCAGGCACCGGTGGCCACGACAACGTCGGTAAAGCCCTGGGCCTTGAGCTCGCCGATGGACTCCACGCGAGCATTAAGTTGCACCTTGGCGCCAAAGGCCAGGCAGAGCTCGGCATCGTGGGAGATGTCGTCGCTCGCAATACGGAACTCGGGGATCACGTGACGGACCACGCCGCCAAGCGAATCGCGGGCCTCGAAGATGGTGACGGGCACGCCGGCGCGCGTCAGGAAAAACGCCGTCGCCAGACCGGCAGGGCCGCCGCCGATAACGGCAACGTTGCGCTCGCTGTCGTTGGCGATGGCCTGGGCGCGCAGCTTGGGCAGCACGGCGGTCATGGCCTCGCGGGCGGCCTTGAGCTTGCTGGCGCGAATCTGGGCGCCCTCGGGCTCGTAGAACGCACGCTCGCAAGCGCGGCCGCAGGGATGCGGGCAGATGGTGCCGGTGATGAACGGCAGGGCGTTGCGCTCGATGATGATGTTGAGTGCGTCCTCGTAGCGGCCCTCGTCAACAGCCGCCAGATAGGCGGGAATGTCCTGCTGGATGGGGCAGCTCGTGCGGCACGGCGTGGTAAAGCAGTCGGAAAGCGGGCTCTTGCCGGCGACCTTGCGGTCGGGCAGCGGGCGCAGCGGCTTCTTGTAGAGCGGGTTGGTGAGCGAGTCGGTCTGGATCGCAGTCACGGCCTCGAGCGAAATGCCCTCAAACGGCTTGCCGTCCAGGTCGGTAAACTCACCGGCCATCTGGCTAAAGCGCTCGTAGCCACCGGGCTTGAGCACATCGGTCGCCAGGGTAACGGGCCAAATACCGGCGTCATACAGGGCGCGGATGTTGTAGACCGTGGCACCGCCGGAGTAGCTGATGCGCAGTTTGCCATCGAACTGCTCGGTAATGCGGCGGGCGGCCTCGATGGTCAGCGAGAACAGCGAACGGCCGGACATGTACATCTCGGTGGAGGGCAGCTCGTTTCTCGTCACGTCGACGGGGAACGTGTTGGTCAGCTTGACGCCGAACTCCAGGCCGCGCTCGGCGCACAGGGCAATCAGGCGCTCGAACATGGGCACGGCATCGGCCCACTGCAGGTCCTCGCGGAAGTGCGTGTCATCGAAGACGATGTAGTCAAAGCCCAGCTCGTTGAGGCGCTGACGTGCAAACTCATAGCCCAGCAGCGTGGGGTTGCACTTGATGTAGGTATTGAGGCCCTTCTCGGTGATGAGGTAGGTCGCGATGCGCTCGATCTCCGCCGGCGGGCAGCCGTGCAGGGTGGACTCGGTGATGGAGTTGGAGACGCGTGCCGGGATGGACTCGACAAACGCGGCGTCGACATGCTCAAACTTGTCCAGGTTGGCAAGCGCCCATGCGCGGCACTCATTCCAAACCTCGGAGCCGCTGGCGTCCTTCATGCCCTCAATGTACGCATCGACCTTGGGGCTCTTGATGCCCTCGAGGTCATAACCCACGGACATGTTGAAGACAAAACCATCCGGGCTACCCAGGCCGTACTCGCGAGCGATGAGGTGGCATGCGAACCATGCCTTCACGTACTCGGCAAAGGCCTGCGGAACCTCGAGCTCGGTCGACCACTCGCAGTTGTAGCACTCGTCCTGCGCCACAATGCAGGGCTTGTTCACACACTTGGAGAGCTCCTCGCCGTCCATAACCTGAACGGTCTTGAGCTCAAAGAAGCGGGAACCGGCCACGTAGGATGCCACGATGTTCTGGGCAAGCTGCGTGTTGGGGCCGGCGGCCGGGCCAAACGGAGTCTCGATGCGCTCGTCAAAAATGGGAAGCGCGCCCTCCTGGTTGGTCGTGACCATCTTACGCACGCCAAAGATGGCGTCCTGGGACTTGTGCTCCTCGATGATCCAGTTCATCAGCTGCGAAAACGGGATCGGCCTCATGATGTCGCTCATAATGAGCTCCTCTCTGTAACGCCCGGCGAGACCGCGCGGCGGGCGCAAATACGGTGTAGCGCTAGCACAGCGCCGGCGACCCCGCGGAGGCCGCCTATACGTGCGTCGGATGCGGCGAAACATCCGACGCGCGCGAATCTACTTGTGAATTAGTAGGTGCGATCGTTAAGCGTGCTCCAGAGCTTCTTGGACTCGGCCATGGTCCACGCGTTGATCTTGTCCTCATCAATGCCAACGAACTCGCGATCCTTGTACAGGACGCGGCCGTTGATGATGGTGGTGCGGCAGTTTTTGCCCATCATGCCAAAGAGCATGTGGCCGTCGATGTTCTCCTCGCTCAACGGCGTAAAAGGCTTGTAGTCCATAACGATGACGTCGGCGGCAGCGCCGGCCTCGAGCACACCAAGCTTGCGATCGAAGTACTTGCTCGCCATCTTGGCATTGTTCTCGAACAGCATGGTCATGGCCTCGCACCAGCCCACGTTGGGCATAGCGGCGTTGTGGCGCTGAATGATCAGGAAGACCTTGAGGCTCTCGAGCATATCGTGAGTGTAGGCGTCGGTGCCCATGCACACGGGAATGCCGCGGCGGAAGAACTCGAGCACGGGGGCACAGCCCACGGCGTTGCCCATATTGGATTCGGGGTTGTTGACGAGCCAGGTGCCGGACTCCTTGACGATGTCCATCTCGGCAGGTGTCACGTGGATGCAGTGGCCGAGCATGGTGTCGGGACCCAGCAGGTTGTGCTGCAGCAGGCGCTCGACGGGGCTGATGCCGCCGCGGTTGAGGCGGGAGTCCCACACGTCATTCATGCCCTCGCACACATGGATGTGGAAACCGGTCAGGCCGTTGTTGGCCTCGGCCATCTTGTCCATGGTCTCGTCCGAAAGCGTAAAGGTGGCGTGACCGCCAAACATGGCGGCGATCATGTGGTTGTCGTTATCGCGACGCTCCTTGGCGGCCCACTGGGCAAACTCGGCGTTCTCGGCAATGGCCTGGTCGCATTTTTCCTGACCGCGGCGGTCGGAGACCTCGTAGCACAGGCACGAACGCATGCCCAGCTCCTGAGCGGCGTCCTTAATGGTAAAGAGGCTGCCCGGAATCTCGCAGAAGCTCGCATGGTGATCGAAGATCGTGGTGACGCCGTCGCGGATGGAATCCAGAATCGTGGCATAGGCGCTGGCCTTGGTGCCGTCGAGCGTCAGGTTGTCGTCGATCTTCCACCACTGCTGCTCAAGATTCTCCAGGAAGTTGGTGGGGTTGCAGCCCTTAATGGCAAGGCCGCGGGCCAGACCCGAGTAGATGTGGGTGTGGCAGTTGATAAGTCCGGGCATGATGAGGTTGCCCTGGGCGTCGACGTACTCGGCATCCGGGTACTTGGCCTTGAGCTCGCGCTCGGGGCCCACTTCGACGATCGTATCTCCGTCAATGGCGACCGCACCGTTGGGAATGAACGGAGTCTGAGCGTTGCGGGTAAAGACGGAACCGTTAGCGACCAGAAGCATAAATGCTCCCTTCAACATCAGGGGCGGGGTTTGACACCTCTGACATGGCGGAAGTGCGAAGCGCCGGCCTACACCGGAAACGGGCCCTCTCCCGTCAACGCTTCACCAAAGGGACGAGCCCTTTGAAGTGCGGCTTGGCGCCGCATGGCGCCGGCGGACGAGGCGATGCGTCCGCCGGCGAATAGCACCGAATTGGTTACTTCTTGCTCTCGGGCAGGACCAGATTCACAGCGGCATCCTTGGCGGCATCGATGTGCTGAGCCACGACCGGCGTCTGCGGAAGGATCAGGTTGAGCACGATGGCCATGATGGCGGTGGGGGTTACGGCGTTGGAGCCGATGACGGTGGACACCCAGGTGGGCATGCCCTCGCCGGCAAGGCAACCGCTGGCCATCCAGATACCCAAGCCAAAGACAACGGAGGTGCCGACGATGGTGGTGGTGCGCTGCGTGAGGCCCTCGCGGGTGAACATGCGCACACCGTTCATGGTGATGGTGCCAAAGACGCCGACGGTCGCGCCGCCGATAACAGGCTGCGGGATGGCGGAGAGCACGGCAGAGAGCTGCGGGAACAGACCGGCGATGGCAAAGACGGCCGCGATGATCACAAAGACCCACTTGTTGACGACCTTGTTGGAGCAGATGATGCCCACGTTCTGGCCAAGGGCGCTGGTGGGAAGACCGCCCAGCAGGCCGCCGACCATAGAAGTGAGGCCCTGGGACACGATAGCGCCGGAGAGCTCGCGCTCGGTGGGCATACGGTCGATGGAGCCCAGGCAGGCGGCGGAGACGTCACCGATAACCTGGATGGCAACCATGGGGAACACGACGGCGAGGGTAATGCAGACCTCGGGATCAAACTCGAGCGCGTAGGGCATGAGCTTGGGAAGAGCGAAGACCTGAGCGGTGGCGACGCTGGAGAAGTCGATCATGCCAAAGGGGATCGAAACGATCATGCCAACGATCATACCAAAGAACACGGATCCCAGCTTGAGCGTGCCCTTGCCAAAGTTGGCGAGCGCGAAGACGACGGCGAAGGTGATAAGAGCGACGCACCATGCCTGCGGGGTGCCCCACAACGGCGTGCCCATGCCACCGGCCATGTATTTGACGGCCGTGGGATAGAGAGAGACGCCAATGGAGAAGATGACCGTGCCGGTCACGACGGGCGGGAACAGCCACTTAATCTTGCTGTAGGCCAGACCAAAGAGGACCGCGACGGCACCGCCAACGATCTCGCCGCCCAGCAGCGCGCCAAAACTAAAGCCCGAGGCGCCCATGGCCTGAAGGGCCGGCAGGAACGCGAACGAAACGCCCATGACGATGGGCAGGCCGCCGCCAATGCGACGGAAGGGAGCGAAGGCCTGAAGGGCCGTGTCGATCGCCGAAAGAATGAGTGCAACCTGAATGATGTCGGTGCTCTGCTGGCTATTAAAGCCGTAGACGCCGGCCATGATGACCGCCGGGGTAATGATGCCGGCAAACGATGCCAGTACATGCTGAAGGGCACACGGGATCATTTCCTTAACGGGCGGCATGCCTTCGCGAGTGAACAGGGCTTCAGTGCCGTTCGTAACCGTCTCCTGGGTCATTTGACCACCAATCCTCGAAATAGTTGTTTTCGCATCTAACGCTCTATTGTGACGCAGTGCGGGGTTGAGGTTGTGCCTTCGTTGCATATCGTATTAAAGATGATTCTCATTCTCAATAATAATTTTTTGTTATCAGACTATTCTTCAGCTGAGATAATGCATTTCCGCAGGTCAGGAAAGTGTCTGGTCAAAATGACATCTAACTTTTCTTTTGGTCGACCGTTTACCGCTAAATTCCTACCGTTCGTCTGTATTACGCAATGTACCTGCGGATATACGAGTCAATAGACACCGTGTTACCATGAGAAAAAATTGTTATGAACATTTCCGATTTCACCCAAAGGAGTTGCCCGTGAACGAGACCGTACGCCGCTTTTTGCCGATGGTCGATTTCCTGGAGCAGGTACTCGGTAAGAACAGCGAAATCGTCCTGCACGATTTCTCGGATCCCGACCACGCCATCGTCGATATTCGCAACGGCATCGTGAGCGGCCGTAAGGTCGGCGGTCCCGCCACCGATCTGGCACTCAAGATCATGCACGATGGTAAATATCGCGATCTGCCGTTCATTACGGGCTACGAAGGCCGCGGTGCCGGTGGCAAGACGCTGGAGTCGGCGACGTACTTCATTCGCGAGGACGGCGAGATCGTCGGCATGCTCTGCGTCAACACCGATCTTTCGGCCTTGCGCAACATCAGTGCCATGGCCCAGCAGCTTATGGCCTGCTTTGACGCCGCTCCCGCACGCACCGAGCCCTCCCCCATCGAGGTCGAAAGCCTTTCGGAGTCCACGCAGGAGCTCATCGACCGCAGTATTTCCGAGCTGCTGAGCGCTCGCGGGCTGGATGTGACGTCGCTTGGTCAAAGCGACCGCGTGGACGTCATTCGCCACCTCAACGGCAACGGAGTGTTCATGCTCAAGGGCGCCGTAGCCTGCGCCGCCACCGCGCTGGGCATCTCGGAGCCCAGCGTCTACCGCTACCTGCAAAAAGTCCGCAAGGAAGGCTAACCCGCTGACTCCTTGGGGACGGAGGAAAACGGATCATTTTTGTCGCATCGCTTGACAAAAGACCCTGCAGTTCACATGAACCGCGCCCCAAATCTTGGACGCCCTAAATAGCGACTAGGCCGCAAGGGCCT
>ENA-ORUI01002430-ORUI01002430.1-human-gut-metagenome-genome-assembly--contig:-NODE-2430-length-15560-cov-3.120413_pt1 | contig 15560 bp, 14 predicted proteins | sample MGYA00242078_ERZ509205 | MGnify/ENA primary metagenome ERZ509205 (study PRJEB26280, sample SAMEA2338828) | human gut metagenome | biome: human gut; feature: human-associated habitat; material: faeces... | reverse complement strand
TTTGTGGGACTGGTGCTCATGGCTGCCCGGTTCTTCGATGCCTTCAACAAGACCGTTTTCGAAACCGCCTTTCCCATGATTTTTTCCAGCATTTCTTTTGAAAAAAAATACACCGGTCTTGAATTGATCTTGATGCACTTTTCCTCTTTGACAAATTCATTTAAATACTGACTCACCGTATTTCTCGAAATCTGAAGTGACTCACTCAGATCCTGTGCGGTAAACACATCATCTTCACATATGCCTTTTTCCTGCATTCGCCGATTCAGCTCGGCATACAGACGATCTTTCAGTTTCATTGCCGCCGCCTCCGTTTCAGATCATCCACACTTACGTCGTTCAGTTTTTCCACCAGTGTTCCCGGCACATCCTGGTAAAATACTTCACATCCCTGTGCCCCCAGATATTGAATGTCATTTACATCCTGTATCGTCACGTACATTTTTTTATTTAACGGATAGCGTCCCCGTTCATAATGAATGTTGCCGACATTGACCTTTTTCGTTGGTATGCCCAGCTCATTCATCTTTCTTACCACCTGAATCGTCTTCACGACAATGAACAGCTTCTGTGTACTGTTTTGGCGATGGAAAACTTCCGCAAATCCTTCAATGGAATAAAAGCGTATCTGCACATTAGCACTTTTGGCAATGGTCTGCATCAGTTTTTGAGACAGCGGATTTTGCGCAGTTTCATCATCAACGACGACAATCGTATCAATGTTCAAGGATACAGACCAGCTGACACCGACCTGTCCATGGACCAGACGGTTGTCGACGCGGATCAGTTCTATTTTTGCCTGCATATGTTTACTCCTCTCTTTTCCCTCTGGACCTCGTACTTTCAATATTCAGCTCTTTACGGTATTTTGCAACGGTCCTGCGGGAAATATGAATGCCCATTTCTTCAAACCGCTTCTGAATTTTCTGATCAGAAAGTTTTTTCTGCTGATTTTCTTCACGAATCCACTTTTCGATCTGTGAAACAATATCCGAAACTTCATATTCTTTTTTTCCTTTGCGGATACATAAGGAACGAATGGCGATGTAACGGCCGTTAAATTCTATTGATTTTCCCTGAACAGCTCTGGAGACAGTCGATACATGAAGACCGCAGGCATCGGCGATTTCCTCCATCGTACAGCGGCGTAAAGGTTCATTGCGCAGAAAAAATCCTTGTTGTCTGTCACATAGAAACTGCAGTATCTGCAGCAACGTCATTGTCCTTTTCTGAAGATAACTCATCATTTCCCTGGCCCTTTGCCGCTGCTGTTTCAGCTCTTCATTCAGGAAAGAATTGTCGATGTCTTCCAGAGAAAAACCGATATCCTGATTCAGCATCTCAATATGAAGGCTGCCGTTTTCCTTTGTCAATACCGCTTCCGGCTGCAGATACTGCGCATCATTGGCAAACTGGCTGGCAGGCTTTGGGTTCAATGTTCGGATAAAGGCAAGCCCTTCCTCGATTTCCGCTATGCTCAGGCCTGTCTTTTTCTCGATCTGCGACAGTTCATTGTCGGCCAGCAGCATAAGTTCATCGCAAAGAATGTAGGCTGTTTCACTGGCCGCTTCCTCACTGACGAGCGATTGTACTTTCAAGGATTCACTGAGACTGAAGCAAAAACAGCCGACCGGATCAAAACGCTGCAAGATATCAATTGTCGATCGCAGCGCTTCGGGCGTATACAGACTTTTTTGGCTGAGCTCATCAAATGTGCACTTGAAATAACCGTTACCGTCAAGCTGCGACAGCAGAAAAAGACACATATCTTCATCTATTCTTTTTTCTGCATACATAAGCTGTGAACAGATGACATCCGACAAAGAAGGCTCCCGGCTGTAAAAAGGAAGTGCATCCCAGGCCGTCGTATGCATGATCAGAAATGGATTCTTGCTGGATTCTTCACAGAAGCAGCGTATCAGATCCGATTGATTCATAGACAAAATTTTCAGAGAAGTCTCTTTTGATCCGTTAAATTTTTGATTCTGCTGAATATCCGGTTTCAACAACAATGCTTTTTTCATTACCTTTATCATAACAGAAAAAATAAAAATAGCATAATTTTACAAACCTGCCGATCTTTTTATCATTCCACATAAATCATTTTCTTGCTCATTCCGCCATCCGCCACAATATTGGCTCCGTCAATGAAATCATTTTCTTCATCACACAGAAACAGACAAATGCGCAGAATGTCCTGTGGCCGTCCGACTCTTCCGCAGGGATGCTGCAGATGGTCCTCTTTTGTCAAAGCATCATAATTTTTTGTTTCGATCCAGCCCGGCGTAACTGCATTCACCGTGATATTTGTATTGCTTAAGGAAATGCACAGACTGTTCGTCAACGATACGATTCCTCCTTTTGAAGCTCCGTATGCTTCCCAGTCTTTCTCATTCTGATGAAACCTGGTTGATGCAATATTGATGATACGTCCATATTCCAGCTGACGGGCCTGTCTGACAAACTCCCGGCAGCAAAGAAATGCACCGCGCAGATTTGTATGGATCACCCGATCAAATTCCTCCATTGCAATTTCATCGATCGGCTTATGAAACTGACTGACAGCACCGTTATTGATCAGCACATGAATTTGTCCGTAATCATTGCGAATCTTTCGAAAACAACGCTTCACCTCTTCTTCATTCTTTAAATCTGCCTGAAAAAAATGAATATGTTCCTGTTTGAATGTTGTCTGTTGAAGATCCAGTGCAAATACTTCATAGCCCGCTTTGGCGAATCCCTCTGCCAGACACCTTCCGATACCCTGTGCACTTCCTGTAATCAATGCTCTTTTTTTCATCATATTTTGCTCCTTTCATTTATTCAACTTTTCTCTCCACTGATCTATGATAAAAGAGTGATAAATAAGATCGATGCTTTGCATATCATGCAAACTGCATTTTGAAATCTCCTCTGCTTGACGCAGACGATAAATTAACGTGTTTCTATGAACATGCAGAGCCTCTGCTGTTTGTGACATATTTAAGGAATTTCGATAATAAGCAATACAAGTGTCCAACAAAAATGATCCATTCATCATATCATGCTCTTTCAAACGCGTATATTCATTACAAATTAATGCCTTTAGCTCTTCCATATCATATCCTTGCAAAAGTGAATAAAATTCGTATTTTGAAAACGGAAAAATTCGTTTGTGTTGATCGATCATTTTACCAATTTCTCTTGCATGCAGTGCTTGTCTCGCGTAAATTTGAAGTTTAGATAAATCAAAGAAACTACGACTGATGCCACAGGAAAAATTATACTGTATACACAATCGTTCGATAACATCAACCATTTCTTGTAGTCGCTCTTCATTTTCATAATTACAAACTGCTAGCATATGATTATCTGTCCAAAATACAGTAACATCTTGAAATATTGCATTAATTTCTTTACAGACATAATCCCTATATGCTTTTCCTTTTTCATCATTTTCCTTCATTGAAAAAATTTTGAACAACGGTTTAAAGTCCCATTTAAACTGAATAATTTCATTTTCAATCTCCAAACGGTTTTCGTGTGTCATGTGTAACAGTTCGCGATAAAAATATTCACGTCGTGTTAATGAGTGCATATCACTATTTACATTATTTGATAACATAACCCCCAACGCATCGCATACCAAATCTGCTCGAGCTGTCTCATCATAATTAAATGGCCGATCAACTTGAAAAATAATCAAATAGCCATAAACGATTCCTTTATGTGCGATACGCCCCAAAATGCGTGGAATCTTTTTACCAAGATTTGTATTGTAGATAAAAGATTTCCCCTGATTGAACAGCTTTTTCGATGCCTCATCATGTTGAAACTGATCAATCGATTCTCTTGAGCAACAGTGATACTGATCAGCATACTGCCAAACCGGATCATCAAAGTCATCATCGCTATACATAGAAATGGTGCGGAAATAATGATTAGTGATCATCACCGGATTATTAAAAATTTTTTCATAGAGAATCAAAGCAGCTCTGTTCATACTTACTCCCTGTACTAACAAATCAAACAGAACCTGCAAATCACTTTTCACATTTGTCGTCCTCCTATCATTGTGCATCATGCACAATGATTATAACTTATTTTCATTTTTTCAGACATTTCAAAACACATGTTTTATTTCTATAATGTGGACAGAAAGAAAATAACGGAGGTATATAATGAATTACAACAAATTATTTGAACCTGGAAAAATCGGTTCACTGACATTAAAAAACCGTTTTATCGTCGGAGCAATGGGAGTTGGTTTTGCCGAACTCGGAGGCACTCCAACACAGCGTACTGTTGCATATTATGAAGAAAGAGCTAAAGGCGGGTTTGCTTTAATCATCACAGAAGTCACACGTGTACAAGACAGTGAATTTTGTACGCCATTTGAACCATCTTTAGGTGATGACAAACATATTCCAGCATGGAAAAAAGTCACTGATGCGGTTCATGCACAAGGCGCTTATATCTTCCCTCAGCTTCATCAGCCAGGACGCCAGTATACAAAAACAATCCTTGGGCATGAAGTATCAGCACCATCTCCACTAGCATGTCCTGTTTTTGATGAAACCCCTCATGAAATGACAACTGAAGAAGTATGGGCGAATATACATCTGTTCGGTGATGCCGCACTGCGGGCAAAAAAAGCCGGTTTCGACGGTGTGGAAATACATGCCGGGCATGGCTATCTTGTTCAACAATTCTTATCTTCCTTTACCAACCGACGCTTTGATGAATTTGGAGGTTCCCTTGAAAACCGTGCACGTTTCGCCTGCGAAATCTGTAAAGATATCAAACGAAAATGCGGCAGAGATTTTCCAGTCATCATCAAATTATCAAGTGAAGAAAAAGTACCGGGTGGAATGACAATTTCGGATACAAAAATCTTCGCAAAATACTTTGAGGATGCAGGATACGATGCCATTGAAGTAACTATCTGTACATATGCATCATTGGATTGGATGAGTGCTCCAGAAGATGTACCGATGGGCTTCAATGCCTACAACGCAAAAGAAATCAAAGAAAGTGTATCAATTCCTGTTATTTCAATTGATCGTATTAATACACCAGAAATTGCAGAAGATATTTTAGAAACAAAAAAAGCTGATTTTGTCTCTATCTCCAGACAGTCACTGGCTGAACCGGAATTTCCTAACAAAACAAAGGCAGGAAAAATTTCTGAAATCACGCCTTGTATCAACTGCCTGCAATCCTGTATGGGTTACATGACAGATCCAAATCATTTGCAGGCATGCTGTCTTGTAAATCCAAGAGTCGGACACGAAGCACAATATACATTCAATCAAGCCACAAAAATTAAAAATGTTATGATTGTCGGTTCGGGTCCAGCCGGATTGTACGCCGCTTACGTTGCTTCCAAACGAGGCCATCATGTAACTGTTTACGAATCTCAAAACAAATTAGGCGGACAATTTCGGATCGCAGCACTTCCGCCAGCTAAATCACTGCTCAGCGGACCGCTGCGTTTCTGGATTCAGGAAGGAAAGAAAAACAATGTAGCATATATATTAAATACAACTGTCACAAAAGAACTCATAATGGAAAAACAACCCGACGTAGTAATTTTGGCAACCGGAGCTAAACAATCCCGACCTTCTATTGAAGGAATCAATCGTGAAAATGTCTTTATGGCTAATGACGTCATCGAAGGTAAAGTAAAAATTGGCCGAAACGTTCTGATTGCCGGAGCTGGTTTGGTTGGTCTAGAGACAGCAGATTTTTTAAGAGAAAGAGGTGGACGAACAAGTACGATCATCGACATGATATCAACCATTGATTATGGTGTTCTCGGAGTAGGAACGCATCTGCATCAACGTTTGGACTCCAATCAGACAAAATATATTCTCGGTGCAAGCATCAAAAAAATTACTGAAGATGGTGCAATATACACTCAAAATGGACTAGAAAAGAGAGCTTACGGTTTTGATAGCATCATTATTGCTTTAGGATCAAAATCCTATAATCCTTTAGAAAGCGAAATTAAAGACCTCGTTAATGAACTTTATGTTATAGGAGACGCATCCAAGGTTGGACAAGCAAATAAAGCTACTGAAGAAGCAGCTGCAGTTGCTTTCAAAATATGAAAAAATAAAATACTGTGCAAATCGCAGCTTATAATTGTATATGATCAAATAACCCAATACTTTTTAATCAATCAACGAATGTTTTAAATCACTTGCTCATTGCAGTTTCTTTTGAATATATATCATTTTCTTATTTCAATACGAAGGGGAAATAACTTTTACTTTATATTCAAATAAAAAAGATGTATTCATGTTCATTAAACTATGCGAATACATCTTTTTATTAGCCATTTAAATGTCTTTGATTTAAATAAACAAACTTCCTAATAGTTTTGCAATATATCCAAACAGTGTTCCAAAAACCGCAAAATCCGGTGTTGGCCAAATAAATCCACTATTAATTACCGCCTCTCCTGTCAGAGGAATAAGCAAAGCAACACCAAAACTCATCAATACTGCTGTAGCAATCGCACCCAACACTACTCCTTTAATTCCACCAGTTGCATTTCCGAAAACGCCTGCTGGACCACCAGTGAAAAAATAAGGTACAGAACAAGCTACAACTACTGTGGACATATGCAATGGTCCTGCCATAAGGAAAGTAAAGAACAATCCAATCGGGAACGAAATAACGAAACCTAATAACCATGAATTTGGAGCATATGGCATAACAATTGGGCAATCTAATCCTGGAATTGCGTTAGGGATAATCTTCTCTGTAAATCCTTTAAAAGCAGGAACAAGTTCTGAAATCAGCATTCTAACACCGGATAATACAATCGTTACACCAACACCAAATTGCAAACCATTAGTAATGGACCACATGATTCCGCCTTGTTCGCCAGCAACTGTCGAAACAACACTGCTTCCCGCAACAATAGAAATGACTAACAGGAAAATCACCATTGTCCCAGCAGTCGATAAAGTTGAATCTCTAAAAAATGAAATCCATTTTGGAAATTTAATATTTTCTGCACTATGGGATGGATCACCAAATTTTTCTCCGAGCCAACCGGCAATAAAACTACTCAGGCAAGAGGCATGGCCTAATGCAACACCCGCATTCCCAGTAATCTTATCCATATATTTTTGTGTAATAGACATTCCAAAAACAATGCAACAAGCACTAACAAACCCGCCTAACAGAATAATTGCCCAATCAGGAAGAGTTGACCAGTTAGTTTCCAATAGTACTACCGACATGCCTGCTGCGAATAAAAGTACATGCCCTGATAAGTATACTTGTTTAAATCTTGTAAAACGCGCAATTAAGAGATTAAATACGAACATCGACAACATTGTCAGAATAACTTCATTTCCATACTGAAGCAAAACAACAGCAACTGTCCCTTCATCATTTCCGATAACTCCTTGAATACCAAATGCTGTCTGTAACATATCTGTTACCGGAGTTAATACATTTGCCAATCCTGTTGTTCCTGCAGAAATCAACATAAAGCCTATAATAGTCTTAAATGTTCCTCCCATAATTTCATGAAACGCTTTTTTCTGCACAATTAAACCAATACATGCAATAATACCTATTAATATAGAAGGAACTCCTAATATATAATTAACAATATAATTAATAATTTCCATCATGAATTATGATCCTCTCTTTCACTTCGAAACTGATCAAGAATATTCAGCAGTTCTTGTTTCAGCGCATTTGAATCAAAAGCAGTTTTCACTGAAATATAGCGTCTTCCTTCATTGTTAAAAGCATCCTTCATATCATCTGTAATGATATAAAAATCGCAAGACATGGATTTTGCACTTCCTAGATCCATATGTTCCACTTCAAAAATATTTTCCATGTTTAACTCTTTTATTGCTTTCTCTGCAGACATCCGAAGAACTAAACTAGTTCCCATACCACATCCACATACTGCTATGGCTTTGTACATAAAGATCCTCCTAATCAATTAATTTTCTTACATGTTTCATTTATATATTCTATAATTTTATCTTTTTGATCAAAATTTAATAATGTATTAAATGAGTCGTTATCCATTGCAAAGGTTCCTAAATCCGATAATGCCTGAATATGCGATGTACTATCCACTGCACACAATCCAAAAACTGCGCGTACTGGATCATTTTGTTTACTTCCAAAACATATTTCATTTTTTAATATAACCAGGCTCATTCCAATTTTTTTTGAACCTTTTTCTGGCTTGGCATGCGGCAACGCAATTCCTTTGGCAACTACAATATATGGTCCTAATTCCTTTACGGTTTCAATCATTGCATCTACATAATTATCGTCACAACATCCATCATCTCTCAATAGATTACCTGCTTTTCGTACTGCATCTTCCCAATCAACAGCTTTATAACCAATGGAAATTCTATTGATAGTAATCAGATCAGAAAGCATATAATTTACATCTTCCTTTCTTTCAGATATTTTTAATATCTTTTTCATTGCTTTTTCCAAGTTTTCTACATCAAAGATTTGACAATTCTTTTGAATTACATCCATTAATTGTTCTAATACTTCTTGATTAAATATCCTTTTATTTTCAAAACCAAAATTTCTAATATTCAATAAAGTGGAGATATTTTTTATATCTTTACTTTCAATAGTAGGACCTACTTGTAAAAAAGGAATTGAAGATTTCAAAGGAATGTAAAAAGTACTTAAAAGTAGATCATATTTGTCTAATTCCAATTCTTTTAAATCCGCTAAAGAGGCTTGTGATATATCCACCATTGGAAATTCTTCTAAAATCCGTACACTCAACATTTTAGATATTGCTATACCTTCAGAACAAACTAAAAGCAGTTTAGGTTTATTTTTCTTGTGTGGATAAGCGATATGCAATAAAGATCCTATATGCATCGTTAGATAACTGATTTCATTATCAGACATCAAAGGAAATTCATTACAATTTTTATTAAGAGCGTAACAAGCCTTTTTCACTGAGCAAAATAAATCTCTATATTTCAGTTTAATAGTATCTAACAATGGATTTTCAACGTCTTCATCTACTTTTTGATACGCTCTTACAATAGCCGGTTTTAAATGAATAACTAAATCCTTTAAAAAAGTCTCTGTCAGAGGAATAAATTCGCCAAGTTCTTCTTGTACCTGAAACATGAGCTTTAATGCAAAATTAACATACTTGCTATCATTTTCTATATTGCAAATAGTTTTTCTTTCTGATAGTAGATGTAATGCAATATAATCTATTTCATCGCTTGGAAGAGAAATATTACAGTTTTTCTTTAAATTTTCAACAATTGTTTTAGCAAAAAGATACTCTACAGCTCTTCTGTCAATCCTATCGGACAATGGTATCGATCCAATGTAATGATGTGTTTTTATTCTCTTAATAATGATTATTAGAATAATGAGAGTAGACAGTATGCTAATATCAGCTAAGTAAATTCCTTTTTCTTGTGCATCCTTTAAAGATAAATAAATATTTTTTATATCAATGTCATTAAAGATTATCTTATTAAATTCAGAATACATGATAACTGAAATATCTAAATCATCTTTTGATGAAAACTTCGAATAATTAATCAAATTGAAAAAGTTTTCTAAATGAATTTTGGACATCAACATATGTTTCATACATTGACGCCAACAATGCTCGTTAGCTTTTATGGAAAGTCCCCTGCTACTTTTTCTTAATAATTGGATATCAAACTTATGAAAATATGTTTCAGATCGGTTCAAAAGTGAATATAAAGTCGTTTTTCCAATATTAAGCTGATTTGCTAATTCATCAGATGTCAATGGCTTTTCAGTCATCATTAAGGTGATTATCAATAGATCAGTTTTTTGATCTTCATCAATTGAAAAATTATAAAGCCCTATAGTTTCAATTGCATTGCTTATCTTTTCCAAATCATCTGGCGACGCATCAACGAAAATTCCCTTGCCATATTTTCTTATAAGTTTTGCTCCGCTATATTTTGTAATAAAATATTCTATTTCATCCATATCATATCGAATTGTTCGAGAGCTAACTTTAAAAGATGCAGATAATTCTGACATTTGATAATAATGTCTTTTTCCAATAAGAATTCGCAATAGATCAATTTGTCTTTTATTCATAATTCGCCACCTTAATCAACATCTAATTTTTGGGTACCTTCTTCCAATCCTTTTCAAATTTTGAAATCATAAGATCAGTTGACGGATTTTTCATTAAATTCATCAGTAATTGATGGGTAATCGTAACTGAATCAATTCCTAATTTGGCTAATTCAATAATCTGTTTAGGTAATCTAATACTAGCACAAAGAAGTTTCGTTTTAGAATTATATACATTAAAAATATCCTGTATTTCTGCTATTGTTTTCAAGCCATCATAACCAATATCATCAATTCTCGAAAGATATGGAGCAACATAATTTGCGCCAGCATTAGCTGCTAATAATGCTTGTGTAGGACTAAAACAAATCGTTGCACAAGTTTTTATTCCCATGTTTGATAGTTTTGAAATAGCTTTAATTGATTCAAGTGTCATCGGCAGTTTTACAACCATATTTTTTCTGATCTTTACAATTTCTTTTGCTTCAGCAATCATTTCATCTGCCGTAACAGAAAGAACTTCTGCAAAAATTTCTTTATCCTCACCTACCAATTCATCAATCTCTTTAATAGTAGCCTCAAAGCTCTTTCCGGACCTTGAAATAATCGTTGGATTTGTCGTAACACCACTTATAATACCTAATTCAAATGCATCCTTGATTTCAGAAATATTTGAAGTATCAATATAAAAATTCATCTCTGTCACCTCCTTTTTATTTTACAAGTCTATTGTATATTTGATCCTCGTTTAATGGACTTCATCATATTTCAATCGAATATGGAAAAAAACAGCAAATACTGCCTCATTATTTTATTTACTATTTTAAAACTGATTTAATATTTATTTTTTGCCAAATTACTTTGAAGAACCCTAAAGATTACTAAATTCAATTCCATGTTAATCTATAAATGTAATAAAAGGAGGAGGAAAATAATGTCAATAAAACTAAGTCCATCATTAGCAAGAATGGATCTATTAAATATTGAAAAACAAATAAAAGTTTTAAACAAATATTCGTTTTCATATCATATAGATCTTTATGATGGCGTCTATGTAAAACAGTTTGGTCTAACACCACCAATCATGAAAGAGATACGCAAAATTACTGATTGCTTGATTGATGCTCATGTTTATTTTAATGATCCATTTTATTATCTGGACCTATTAATTGAATGTGGGGCGGATTACATTTCCATCCATACCGATAAACTGGTAAATGAAGCATACAGAACTGCAGATTATCTTCACGATAAAGGAAAAAAGTTAGGAGTTGTTATCGCTCCGGAGACATCTATCGAAACAATCATGCCTTATATCGATGTTATTGATAAAATTACTGTAATGACCATTTACCCTGGATATGCAGGCGCTAGATACATTCCACAAACCTTGCAGAAAATTATTGATTTAAAAGAGTTGAGAGAGAAAAATAATTATCATTACTTAATTGATTTTGATGGAGCCAGTGATCCGGAACACATAAAATACTTTAAAGAGGCAGGGACCGATTTATACATTATTGGAAAGTCTGGATTATTTGCACTTGATCCTGATTTAGATACTGCGGCAAAACTATGCATAGAGTATATAGAAAAAGCATAAAATGAAAGGTGTAAAAAATGAAAACAGACAATTTAGAGATAAAAAATTTTTTAAAGACCGTTAGTAATGAAATGACAACATTTATGTCTGATATTGATGATCATTCTTTATTAAAAGCAAAAGAGTTAATTATCAACTGTAAAGAGAAAGGCAATCGTATCCATATTACAGGCGTTGGTAAACCAAGTTATGTAGCTGGATATATTGCTTCACTTCTCTCATCTACCGGAACCCCAGCCTATTTATTAGATGCCACAGAAACCATTCATGGAAGTGCGGGGCAAGTAGTAAAAGGAGATGTAGTTATTGCAATATCAAATAGTGGTGAAACCAGAGAATTAAAGCAAGCAATATTAACATTAAAAAAGAATGGAGCCTTGATAATTTGTGTAACTAGAGAAAAAAATTCTTGGCTTTCCTCTCATAGCGATATCACACTAATCGCTAAAATAACTCTAGAAGGAGATAATCTAAATAAACCTCCCCGTTGCTCGGTCCTAGCAGAAATGATTCTTTTACAAACACTAAGCATTCTTTTACAAGATCATATTAATCTAACAAAAGAACAATATCTACAATGGCATCCGGGAGGATCAATCGGAATAAGCATAAAAAACGAATTATAACAACAAATAAAAGAGCGGTAACAAACAGATGGTTTTATTTAGTCATTAAAACGTTGCTACTCTTTTTCTCTATCACCAAATAGTAAGTGCAAATAATTTCGAAAGAATATCAAAATTGAATTTTTGCAAAAATATTGTTACTCCAAATTAAATACAACGCTATATAATATTTGAAGTTTAAAAACAATATACAAACATACCTTTCAATAATTATAAAAATTAGTCTTCTTACAATTAGCTATTGATAATTGCTAAGCATGTTAGCAACATCGTATGTAAAAAAAGCATACAAATCAATTACAAAAACAGACATCAAACATGACTTTTCAGATAATCAGACTCACGATAACCCAAAAGCACTTTTTATATAAAAACAGGAACTTAAAACAAAGTCTGATCAAAAAAGCATTTTTTAACAGTCTGAAACTTAGCTATTATTCTTGCTCATCTCTTTTCAATGGGGTGCAAAGACATTAATTTTATGATATTTTACGTTTCAATTCGTTCAATAAAATATACCCTATTGAGTAGCACAAACTGCATATGAGTTATATCAAATTCAGTTTATGCGCCTTACGGATGCTCAATATTATTTTCATCTAGTAAAGATTTTCAACATCGAAATAAAAATCACTAATATAATGAGCGAACAATATATGTTAATTGTAAATCTTTTAAATCCGACTAAATAGAAACCAACGCCAGATAAAGCCATATATTTTGCCGAATAATTTATGACTTGATACTAGTACTTATGCAGGGGTGGTAGGTATTACTTATCAAAATCACTTGCATTAAAATTTAGTCATCCTTCTATCCAATCCAACATCCATTAAATAGGGATAGCACTGTGAATCACAAAAAACAATCGAATAACTGCGACAAAATTTACAAAAAACAGTTTATAAATTGATTATTGAATAATATAGAAATATGATCGATAATAACCTATAATATGAATGAATAATGATTTAAGGAGATGCTATATATGAAGTACCAAAATACAATTTCAAAAGAATTGATGAGACCTATTCTCAAAGAAGCTGAAAGAAGAAGCTATGTTAAATATTTATATATCGTACTCATTCTTGGTTTTTCTATAACATTGTTTTTGAGAATGCAAGCTCAAGGTCAATTAGTCAATCAAGTTAAAATAGAAACTGCATTTGGATATTATCTGCCATATAATGAAGCAATCAAAGCTAAAATTTATATGGAAAACATTTTTCTAATATTGTTTTCTTTTGGTTTGGTTTTTAAATATTTTTTAACAAGAAGAAAATCTGAATTATTTACATATTCTACTTTTAATATTGATTTAGAAAAAGAACAATTGAAATACCATGAAGTATCATTTTCCAAAGATTTAACAAAAGAGTTAGCAGAAGAGTTTGATATTTCATATACAGAAGAACAAGCTGATGAAAACATACCAGAACTTTGGTTTGCAAGAGAAGAATATGTTTTAAGGGATGCCCTAAATGATAGTATAGAACAAGGAAATACCACTTGTGATTATTATCCGCTGTTACAAGGATTTCTAAACTTAAACTACAGTGCGAACTCTATTCCTTTTAACTACAATGTTGATGGGCGAAAGATACTAGGTGTAATTGCCTTAGAAGATAAAATGATTCTATTAATCAATAATGGTAATGACGACCGAAATATAAGTCCATTTCAAGCACACAGAATTATGGAAGAATTAGGAGTCTCTGTGAATATCCATTCTGATAGTGAATTTAATATTGAAAAGCCATATCAAGGAAAAATGATGGAGAAAAAATAAATCATGGATAAAATTAAAAGACTAGCAAAAATAATAACTGACTCATCTAATACTGTATTTTTTGGAGGGGCAGGGGTTTCAACAGAAAGTGGCCTAAAAGACTTTCGTAGCAAAGACGGACTATATAACGAAAAGTATAAATACCCACCAGAAGAGATTTTGTCTCATCACTTTTTTCTAGAACACCCAGAAGAGTTTTACAAATTCTATAAAGACAAGTTAAATAGCCTAAATTATAAACCAAACATAGCTCATAATGTTTTAGCAATCCTAGAAAATAAAGGACTTGTAAATACAATTATTACTCAAAATATTGATGGCTTTCATCAAATGGCCGGCTCTAAAAACGTGATTGAATTGCATGGCTCAGTATTAAGAAATCACTGTATGAAATGTAATAAATTTTATGATGCCAAAAAAGTCTTTTTTACAGAAGGTATACCAAAATGTAATTGTGGAGGAATCATAAAACCAGATGTAGTATTATATGAAGAACAATTAAATGAAATAGATTTAATAACAGCGATAGAAAAAGTAAAAGAGGCAGAAGTACTAATTATAGGAGGAACTTCTCTAAATGTATATCCAGCAGCTGGCTTAATTAATTATTTTAAAGGGAACCATTTGATTTTAATTAATAAAGAAAAAACACCATATGATACAAGGTGTGATTTAGTTATTTATGATAGTATTGGTAAGGTTATGGAAGAAATATTAAAAGAAATAAAAAGAAGATAGCGACTATCTTCTTATTTGTTTTGGAATACTATAAACATCAAGATATTTATTTGGTTGATAATGATAATGCGTTTGAATAATTTCAGGCAAAGCCCCCATTTTTTCATGTAAAATTTGATTAGCAGCATCATTATATTTCTTTACATCATTACAATATTCTTGTTCAACATAGGCAATAAGCTTATCATCCACTCCAGGAATAAGTCCAATTTGAAAATAAACTTCATCCGCATCAACGGGAGCTCCTGGTAATGCTAAAACTCTAGCATGCATAGGAGAACATCCTGGTAAATGATATTCTTCTTCTAGTGAAATTAATGGTAAATCCCAATAATTATCCTTTTTATATTGAGAAAATAAAGGAACACCACTAGTAATTCCTTCTAAAATAGAACTAGTTACAAACTCATTTTTCTGTGAGTTAGCAGAACGAATTTCTACCTTTTCCATAACAGGAACTAATTCAACAGAAAAAACAGATCCAGAATTAGGGTCAAACATTAATCGTTGAAAGCCTTGACTCTGATTTCCTTCGTAAACTGTTCTACAACCTGCACTTTTTAATATCTGTTCATATTCTATAACTTGTGCAAGTCCTTGACTTTTATTCATATAATAATAAACCTCCTAAAACGATTATAGTATATCATATTCCATAAGAATTTACTAAAGTTAGTTTAATAGTATAATGCAACTTAGATATAATTGCTGAATTTTAAAGGTA
>ENA-ORUI01002412-ORUI01002412.1-human-gut-metagenome-genome-assembly--contig:-NODE-2412-length-15668-cov-27.875360_pt1 | contig 15668 bp, 13 predicted proteins | sample MGYA00242078_ERZ509205 | MGnify/ENA primary metagenome ERZ509205 (study PRJEB26280, sample SAMEA2338828) | human gut metagenome | biome: human gut; feature: human-associated habitat; material: faeces... | reverse complement strand
TCTTTGAAATGCCCGCCGCTGTTCCATTCAAGGGTGCAGTCTGCGCCACGCTCTGTAAGCCGACTGTGCAGCGTGCGGATATTATCCCCTACCGCAGCCATGATGGTGTTTTTTGTGTGTTCTTCCTTGTCGCCAAGGCTTAGATAAACGTGCTGTGCCTGTATCGGGTGCCGCTGTTCAAACTCCATCCAGCCCGGAAACCACACAGAAGGCGATGCGGCGGCGACACTGTAGAACAGCTTTGTCTGAGTGGATGCCCACAGTGCAAACAATCCCGCCAGCGAATAGCCACCCAGAATGATTTTGACGTTCTCCGGGAGATGAAACTGCTGCTCCAGTGTGGGGATGACCTGCTCTGTCAGGAAGCGCAGGGTGTCCGCAGCATTGCCACCGAAACCTTGCTTTCCCCACACGGCAGGGGCTTCCCACGGAGAAAGTGCATCGTTCCAGCTTTCCACTGGAATAGCTGCAAACAAAAAATTTCGGCTGTTTTGTGCAATCACTGACACTTCATAGTCCATGCTCTGCAACTCATGTTCGCCTGTCATTTGGAGCAGTAGGTATTCTGCATGGGCTTCGCCGTAAATGAGGCAAGGTTTGTTCCCAATTTGCATTGTCTGTGCGGTCATTGCGGCATCCTCCCGAAAAAAATTGGTAAGCCCAGTATAGCAATTGAAAAATCATTTTGCAATTCAAAAGGCGTTCGCATTCGCAGCAAGCAGTGCAAGTTGGTACCAACTTGCGATTTTTGAATTGGATTTTTCAAAATCCAAATTCAAAATGCTTGTTGGGAAATCCCAAACCCTTGAACTGCATCTGACGGGCGCAGGCTGCGCGTTTTTTGCAAAACGCTTTTCCGGTGCGTTGTATCGCGTAATATCGTCAAAATGACGAGCGCTGTATTTTGCAACAGCCTCGTGCTCCGAGAAAATGTACTTACTCGCAAAAAAAATGCTCTTCCAACATCAGGCACAAGCAATGATAAATGGGAAGATGCAGTTCTTGAATTTGATAAGTTTCCAGCAGCGGTGCCCGGATACAGACGTCGCACAGCGGAATTAGAGGACTGTCTGCCGCACCCGTCAGGCCGATTACTTTCATCCCGATGGCGCGAGCGGTTACAGATGCATACAGGATATTTTTGCTTTTTCCGCTGGTAGAAATCGCAAGTAGAACATCTCCTGCTTTGCCGTATCCATTGACCTGTTGCGCAAAGCACATCAACGGTGCACAGTCATTGGCATAGGCAGTGGAAAGCGCTAGGTGTCCATCCAACGCGATAGCCGGCAGTGCTTTTTGCAGATTTTGTACAAGCTCCGGGCCAAGTTCAGGGCTTTCCTGCAGCAGTCGTTCTGCGAGTGCTGCGTCTAGTTTGCGGGGCTTCTTAAAGCGTTTCATCAGTTCGCCTACAATATGTTCTGCATCGGCAGCAGAGCCGCCGTTGCCTGCGATTAGAAGTTTGCCACCGGCCTCATAGGTTGCGGCCATGACCTGATACGCTTTTCGAATCTCTTCTTTCTGCACGGTTAGAATTGGGTAGCGCTGCAGCAAAAGATCCAAATGTTTTTCAGCCCGATCTGTCTGTTTCATGATGTCAGAGCTCCTTTTTTCCACACAGGACCTGTCCTACAAAGTTGTACAGCGATGTGGCCGTCCAATCTTGTTCAAGTTTTGGCGGCACTACATCCGCACAGAGCAGTGCCGTTTTGCAGCCCGCGTTCTTTCCCGCCTGAATATCACGGCTTCCATCACCAACGATCCATGAAGATGCTAAATCAATATTGAATCGCCGCGCTGCCTCCATCAGCATTCCCGGTGCGGGTTTACGGTCGATCAGAACGATATCGCTTTTCCATTTGCTGGCTGCAATTTTAGTTTTCAGATCTTCACTTTGAGTTCCTTCGCCCACCAAAAGCAGCTTGCAAGGCTTTTGTTCTCGGACTTGCTGATAGATCTCCACCAGATCCAGCGGATTTTTTTCAGGTCCCATTCTTCCCACAGTACAAATTACCATGTCTTCCGGCAGCAGTCCGAATTCCCGGCGCAGTGCGGCACGGTCATACGCCGCAAAATCCGATTTCATCACTGAAAAATCTAATCCCACCGGAGCGACTTTTACATCTTTTACGCCCAGTTGCAGAAGCTCCTGACGCACTTCTTCAATTTTAGAAATTGCCGGCCCCCGCCGGAACCAGCGCAGAGTTCCCAGATGAAAAAGAGCGTTCATTGCAAATCCATGCACCCCACCGCTGCTGCTGTGCGTTCTGCCTATGTACGGTACCATCCGAATTTCATGCCGTGCACAGAAACGGTAAATGTGCGGAAGAAATATCTGATTATCTGCAAAACAGAGAACGGCATCCAGATCTGTGGATAGCACCGCAGTATCCAAGCAGCCGTGCGCACCAAAAGACGAAACGGGAATGTACAAAATGGACAGTGTGTTCCCCAATTTTACACGTTCTATGGACTCGCCGCCTGTTTTTTTAACGCATTTATAAATGGTGACCTCATGGCCTTGCCGTTCCAGTTCTCGCCCCAAGCCGATTTCTTGTGTATTATAATAACCACGCCGCCCAAATCCATTGATCATGGTGCAGATAATTCCAAGTTTCATATACTCCCCCACAGTTTTGTTTTTTACTTCCGATTTCTCAACTTCCATATCACCCATTCCAGCTTTGGGGAAATGCAAGACAAAAACACCGAGAGCTTTTGGGAATATCCAGAATTGGGATCCTGATAAAACAAATGCGCTCCCCTATGAAGAATGCCTTTCAGCCGGACATAATCTGCGCCATGGTAGCCTGCCGCCTCCATAGAGCGAAGGACGATCCCGGCTTCCCGAACCTCATGGATCCGGCAGGCTGCAGACACTGCTTCATCATGGTACAGCTTTGCCATGTATTCCGTCATTTCAAAAACGCTCATCCATTTTGGATCATAGACCGTTTTTGCCGCATAGCGTCCGCGGTTTGCGCCGCTGCGGACCTGTCGGTAGCAGTGCAGTACATCTTCAGTGATGTGGATTCTGTTGCAGTAGTACATGCGTTCCACATCATAGTAGGTGTCATCTGCCGCATCGTATCCTTCCGGCTCGCTGAGCTCATGGAAGTAGTAGCTGCCTTGCCAAATCTTTTCCGGCAGGTAGAATGTACCTTCTTCCGTGGTTTCATATTCCCGGTAGTTGATTTTTTCCGGGTAGTAAGTATTCAGGGTCTGCAGGCTGCCGTTCATCAAATGGGTCGTATCCGTACGGTACAGCTCAAAGCGCACACCTGCTTCCGGGATGCGCCGCTCGGTTTCGTCATCGATCAGCTCTACAAACACAGCGGTCTTAATGCCGTCCTCACCATAGCCGCCGCCACCGCCGGTCTGGATGATCTGCTGATCGTATTGTCCGTTGCCATCGCCATCGCCATCGCCATCGCCGGTGCCGCCGTCATAGTACCAGCCGCCGGGATCGCTGTTATTCCAGCCGCTGGATGCAGCCTCTTCACTGGAAGATGACGGCTCTTCATAGCCGGTGTAATCGCTCAGAAGGTAAAGGCCCAGCAGCGCAATGACCAGAACCAGCACAAACACAAGAGCGCTCATCATATCAGTTGCTGGTTGCCAGAAATTGTATTCTGCATCCGGATCCTGTCTGCGTTTTCTCGCTTTCATCCAGAGTGCCCCACTTTCAGAATCTTGGCAAATTCATCTACAGACAACGGACGCGAGAAAACGTATCCCTGTCCTTCGGCGCAGCCAGCTTTACGCAGCACATTCAACTGCTCTGTACTTTCAATGCCTTCGGCCATCAGGTTCAGCCGGAGTGTACGCGCCTGTGCGAAAATACCGGGCAGCGCGTTGATCCGATCTTGCAGCGCAGCACTGCGCAGATCCAGTTTGAGTTGGTCTGTGCCGATGCCGCCTAGCGCACTCAATTCCACAAAGTTGCCGTCAAAGCCATCCAATATCACCCGGAAGCCCATCTGTTGCAATTGTGCTTCCGTTTCACTCAACGCACCATGAGTCTCCAGATATGTAGACTTTGCAATATCAATATCCAGATACTTCGGCGGTATTCGGTACTTTTTTAGCATGTCAGAGAAAAACTCCGCCACGTTGATGGCCAAAACATCCGTCTTTGTTACATTGACTGCGATCGGTATCGGGCGGATTCCCTCATCGATCCACACGCGAATGGTTTTACACACTTCCTCCCAAATGTACTGATCCAATTTGGTGATATAACCATTGCTCTCTAGGACCGGGATGAACACTGAAGGCGAAATTACGCCCAGCACCGGGTGGTTCCAGCGCACCAGTACTTCCCGCTAGGGGGTCAGTTCTTTGTGCACAAAAATCGATTTTTCAAACCTTTTACAGTTCACATCGCAGAACAGGTGATGCAACTGCAGGCGGTCAGTTTCCGCACAGACTGTGTACCGCTTGTTACATCCTCCGCCAATAAAAAGCATCAGCTCAGGTTGGTGCTTTTTTGTATCCAACCGGATTTCTCCATCCTTCAAAAAATATGTATCAATAATTTTTGCTCAGAGTCTTCTCAAGCGTATAGACAAGATGAATTGTCGCTTCACTGCGCGTACACGTTCTCCCTTAACACCACTTCCTCCGGTTCGGCACAGTCTGCTGTTTCCGGTGGCTGGAACGTAAACGATACGCAAAAGACCGTCTCCGCGTTTGAAAACGGAGACGGCCTTTTGCATGGAGCGGTTCGTTCGCGGCTCACTTCAGCTTGCTCAGGTAGCGGTAGATGGTGGCTTCCGAGGAGCCCAGCTGGGCGGCCACCTCGCTGACGGCACCCTTCATATAAAAGATGCCTGCGTGGTGCAAAGACTCTACGATGCGGATCTTCTCTTCCATGGTCAGCCGGTCGGGCGGCAGCCCGGCGCTGCCGGTCACCTCGGCAATGGCATTCTGCACGGCGTCCGGCAGGGAACTGACAAAGTTCTCCACCCCGATGCCGGTAGAGGAGGGCTCGGTGTGCGCCCCGCAGAGGGCAAGCAGCTCCTGCGCGATGCGGCTGTACTTGCCGGCATCAAAGTTGATGCAGAGCATGCCGATGAGCTGGCCGTTATCCTTGATGAACATGGTGGAGGAGCGCAGACGCCCCTTGGCCTGCGAAGCGCCCTGATAGCCCGCCAGATAATCCTGTTTTTCATACATCCGCTCCTGAATGAAGCGCAGCGCCATGTTGGAAAGGGGCGCACCCTCGGTGCGTCCGCTGATGTGGTTGTTGACGATGGCAACAATGGTGCCGTCCTCACTGGTAAGGTCGTGCAGAACTACCTCGTAGTCTGGGCCCAGCGCTTCGCCCAGAAAAGATACCACTACGCGATAAGGCTCAAGTCTTGCATCCATCCCGTTCACCTCTTTTGTACTGCTGGAGCACGTGAGAAAAAATTCTCACGCACGTCCTGTTGCTATCATAGCAGAAATGACAGAAATTTACAATAAAAAGGTGCATTGTATCCATTGTTTCGTCAAAATGATGACATTTCTCGGGTGCTTTTGTCATGCACGACAATTTATTCTCATGATAATAAAACATTATTGACAAAACATTCTCACTGCGTTAGGATAGTGTCAGCAAGGGAAGGACAGCTCTTCCCGAAAAACACGGAAATCAACTTTTGAAGATTGACCCGGTGCAAAAGCCTTCACCCCTTGGGGACAGATTTCCCCCGGCCGGGGGAAGCCTTTTTCGGAAAATTGATTTCAGTGCCGACAAATGGAAAAGGAGAAAATCGGATGAAACAGGTGATCGTTACCCCCAATGCTCCCGCCGCCATCGGCCCCTATTCGCAGGGCATCGCTGCAGGGCAGACCGTCTATGTATCCGGGCAGCTGCCCATCGATCCGGCCACCGGCCTGATCCCGGAAGGCATCGCCGCCCAGACTGCACAGTCCCTCAAGAACATCCAGGCCATTCTGGCACAGCAGGAGATGACGCTGGCCAATGTGGTCAAAACTACGGTGTTTCTGGCGGACATCAACGATTTTGCAGAGATGAACAAGGTGTACGGCGAGTACTTTGCGCAGCCCTACCCCGCGCGCAGCGCGGTGCAGGTGGGCAAGCTGCCCAAGGACGCTCCGCTGGAGATCGAGTGCATTGCTGTAAAGTAAGTTCCCCCGCACGGGAAGAAAAGAAACGGTGAACCAAATGGATAAACAGATGTTCGTTCGCATCCTGAACAGTGAGATGGAGCTGGCCACCGGCTGTACGGAGCCCGGCGCAGTCGCTCTCACCGCCGCAGAGGCGGGCGCAGCACTCCGCAAGGCGGGCGGCACACGGGTAGAAGCCGTGACCGTCCGCGCCAGCATCAACATTATCAAAAACGCCATGTCGGCAGGCATTCCGGGCACCTCGTATCAGGGCATGGATTACGCTGCCGCCATTGGTGCCGTAGGCGGCGACCCCGTCCACCTGCTGGAGGTCATGAACTATGTGCCCCGGGAGCAGATGGAAGAAGCCGCAGCCCTTGTCAAGGCAGGCAAGGTCAAGGTAGAGGTGGCACAGGTGCCGCAGAAGCTCTACGTTGAGGTGGTTGTTACTGCCGACGGCCACACCGGCCGTGCGGTGGTGCGGGACCTGCACACCAACGTGGTGCTGGTGGAGCAGGACGGCGTGGCGACGCTGGACAAGCAGCACGCAGACCCTGCCGCAGCAGGGGACAGTGATGTGGTGACCCCGGAGCAGATCGCAGAATTTCTGACCGTCCGCTCCATCTGGGATTACTGTACTGAGGAGCTGGACCCCCTGCACGACCCCATCGATATCATCCGCGGCGCCGTACAGGTGAACACGACCATCAGCAACGAGGGTCTTTCCAAGGAATACGGCCTTGCCATTGGCCGCAATCTGGAACTGAACTGCCGCAAGGGTCTGATGACCCGCGACCTGACCACCAACGCCATGGTCATCGCTTCTGCCGGCGCGGACGCCCGTATGGCAGGCGCGCCGGTCTCTGTTGTGGCAAACTCCGGCAGCGGCAATCAGGGCATCACGGCTACTATGCCTGTGGTAGCAACTGCCCGCTGGCTGGACATCGACGAGGAGAAGATGCTCCGCGCCGTGACCCTTTCCAACCTGATCGCGATCCGCATCAAGGCCAAGTTTGGCCGCCTGAGCAACCTTTGCGGTGCAACCGTAGCCGCCACCGGCGCAGCCTGCGGCATTGCCTATCTGCTGGGCGGCGGCTACCACGAGGTATGCTGCACCATCCAGAACATGGTGGGCAACATCACCGGCATGGTATGCGACGGTGCAAAGGCCGACTGCGCGCTGAAGATCTCTACCTGCGTCAACGCCGCCTGTCAGGCAGCTGCCATGGGTGTGCGCGGCGTGCGGGTGCAGAGCACCGATGGCATCGTGGAGCACAATGTGGAATATACGCTGGACAACTTTGCCACCCTGAGCACCCACGGCACCAGCGACAGCGTGATCCTTGATCTGATGCTGAACAAACACCTCCCGGAGACGGAATAAGTCTCCCCACCCGGCCCCTTTCCGGGGAAAAAGAAAGAGGTACTAAAGTTATGAAAAAGCTATTCAATAGTCTGCCCTTCCGGCTTTTGTTGGGCATTTTTGTTGGTATCATCCTTGGCCAGCTGTTCAACGAGAGCACAATGGGCGTTGTGGTGACCCTGCAGTACATCATGGGTCAGCTCATTACCTTCTGTGTGCCGCTGATCATCATCGGCTTCATTGCCCCGTCCATTACAAAGCTTGGCAAAAACGCTTCCCGCCTGCTGGCAGTGGCCATCGTCATCGCGTATGTGTCCTCTGTCTGCGCAGCCTTCATGAGCATGGGCGCCGGCTACGGCCTGATCCCTCACCTGTCCATCGACAACAACGTTGCCGGTCTGCGCGAGCTGCCGGGCGTCGTCTTTGAGCTGAACATTCCACAGATCATGAGCGTCATGAGCGCTCTGGTGCTGAGCGTTCTGGTTGGTCTGGCTGCCACCTGGACCAACAGCAAGCTGACCTGCGACTTTTTGGCCGAGTTCCAGAACATCGTGCTGGACATCGTGAGCAAGGTCATCATCCCCGTTCTGCCCTTCTACATTGCCGCCACCTTCTGCGGCCTGAGCTACGAGGGCACCATCACCCATCAGCTGCCCGCCTTCCTGCAGATCATCGTCATCGTCATGGTCGGTCACTACATCTGGCTGGCTGTGCTGTACCTGCTGGCCGGTGCTTACTCCGGCAAGAACCCTTGGGAAGTGCTGCGTCACTACGGCCCCGCTTACCTGACCGCTGTCGGTACCATGTCCAGTGCTGCTACGCTGGGTGTGGCGCTGGAGTGCGCCCGCAAGAGCAAGGTCCTGCGTAAGGACATGGTCAGCTTTGGCATCCCCCTGTTTGCAAATATCCACCTGTGCGGCTCTGTGCTGACCGAGGTGTTCTTCTGCATGACCGTTTCCAAGATCCTGTATGGCAAGCTGCCCAGCGTCGGCACCATGATCCTGTTCTGCCTGCTGCTCGGCATCTTCGCCATCGGCGCACCCGGCGTGCCCGGCGGCACTGTCATGGCTTCTCTGGGTCTGATCACCGGTGTTCTGATGTTCGACAACGCCGGTACCGCTCTGATGCTGGCTATCTTCGCCCTGCAGGACAGCTTCGGCACCGCCTGCAACGTGACCGGTGACGGCGCGCTGACCCTGATGCTGACCGGCTACGCCGAGAAGCACGGCATCGCTGATACCGGCGACCTCGAAAGCCCGATCCTGTGATAAAAACCTGAGCACTCCTCCTTAATTACAAGAGACTGTGAACAGACAGTCCCGAAATCTCCGAAAAGCCCCGGCGACCGCATGGCCGCCGGGGCTTTTTGTGTTGCAACCCGGTTTGATATCCGGCGTAATGGGATGAAATTTCTGAAACGCCTTTAAAACCATAAAGTAAAATGCTATACTAGAAGGACATTGGGTGCGCTGAAAATGCGCAGCCTGAAAGGAGCTTTTATGACGCAGCTTTTGATTCGTCTGTTTATACGTCGTCCCAATTCTCCGCAGAATCCCCGCGTCCGTGCCGCCTACGGCAATCTGGCCAGTGTGGTGGGCATGGTGTGCAATATCCTGCTCTGTCTGGGCAAGTTTGTGGTGGGCACCCTGTTCGGCTCGATCGCCATCACTGCTGATGCACTGAATAACCTTTCGGATGCTTCCTCCAATATCGTCAGTCTGGTGGGCTTCAAGCTGGCCGCCAAGGCACCGGATGCCGAGCATCCCTACGGTCATGCCCGCTTTGAGTATCTTGCCGGGCTGGTGGTCAGCGTGACCATTCTGGGCATCGGCTTCTCCCTGCTGAAGGAATCAATCACCAAGGTGCTGCACCCCACCCCGGTGCAGTTCGGCTGGCTGACTGTTGCGGTGCTGGTGGTGTCCATTCTGGTCAAGCTGTGGATGAGCGGCTTCAACCGCGCCATTGGACGTATCATTTCCTCCGAGACCCTCATCGCCACTGCCGCCGACAGCCGCAACGATGTGCTGAGCACCGCCGCCGTGCTGGTGGCTGCCATCCTCTGCCGGGTGACCGGCTGGGACGTGCTGGACGGCCTGATGGGCGTGGGCGTGGCAGTGTTCATCCTGATCTCCGGCTGGGGGCTGGTGATGGATACCCTGAGCCCGCTGTTGGGCGAAAGCCCCAGCGAGGATCTGGTGGAGCATATCGAACAGACCGTGATGGGTTATCCCGGCGTGCTGGGCGTACATGACCTGATGGTGCACGACTACGGCCCCGGCCATCAGTTTGCGTCCATCCATGTGGAGCTGCCCGCCGAGCAGGACCCGCTGGAAGCGCACGACCTGATCGACAACATCGAGCGGGACTTTATGAAGCACGACCATCTGATGGTGACCATCCACTATGACCCCATCGTTACCTCGGACGCCGCCGTGGGGGTGCTGCGCAGCCGCCTGACCGAAAAGCTGCGCCAGCTGGACCCGGCGCTCTCACTGCACGACCTGCGCATCGTGCCGGGCAAGACCCACACCAATGTGCTTTTCGATCTGGTGCTCCCCGCGGGCTATGCCGGGGACAAGGTGGAACTGCTGACCCAGATGGAGCAGTTTATCAAAGAGCAGGATCCCACCTATAACTGCATCATCAAGCTGGAACAGAGCTATACGGCTGCGGCTCATAAATGAGGGGGAGCCGCCCCGCACAGGCTTTGCGATATAAGGAAAGCAGAGGGAAAGTAGTATGCTGAACGAGACCTACCGCGCCATGCTGAACAACAAAAGCGTCATCCGCGAGACCTTTATGTATGGCAGACAGCGCGCTGCCCAGATCGGCAGCGAGAATGTGTTCGATTATTCACTGGGCAACCCCAGCGTGCCTTGCCCGCCGGAGTTTACCGAAGCCATGCAGACCCTGCTGGCACAGGAGGAGCCGGTAAGCCTGCACGGCTATTGCCCCAGTCAGGGCGACCCGGGCTTCCGCACCGCTGTGGCGGCGCATCTGACCGAGACCTTCGGTCTGCCCTACGCGCAAAAGCACATCTTCCCCACAACCGGCGCGGCGGGTGCTATCGCCCACGCCATCCGGGCGGTGACACAGCCCGGGGACGAGGTGCTGACCTTTGCGCCTTACTTCCCGGAGTACGGCCCCTATGTGGCGGGCACCGGCGCGGTGCTGCGGGTGGTGCCCCCGCAGGCACCCACTTTCCAGCCCAATCTGGATGCCTTTGCGCAGATGCTGACCGAAAAGGTCACCTGCGTGCTCATCAACACCCCCAACAACCCCACCGGCGTGGTCTACTCTGCCGACACCCTGACCCGCATGGCGGCGATTCTGACCGAAAAGAGCGCCCAGTACGGACACAATATCTTCTTGGTCAGTGACGAGCCCTACCGGGACATCGTGTTTGACGGCAAGACCGTGCCCTACCCGGCGGCGTTCTACCCCCACACCCTGACCTGCTTCTCCTACTCCAAGAGCCTGAGCCTGCCCGGCGAGCGTCTGGGCTATGTGGCGGTGCGCCCGGGGTGCGAGGGGGAGGACATCCTTGTGGACATGATGAGCCAGATCTCCCGCTTTACCGGCCACAACTGCCCGCCCAGCATCATCCAGCGGGCGGTCAGCCGCTGCCAGAAGGTGACCAGCGACCTTTCGGTCTACCAGACCAACATGGAGCTGCTGTACGAAAAACTCACCGCGCTGGGCTTTGAAGTGGAGCGCCCGGGCGGCACCTTCTATATCTTCCCCAAGGCACTGGAAGAGGACGCCAACGCCTTCTGCCGGAAAGCCCGGGAATTTGATCTGCTGCTGGTGCCCAGCGACAGCTTTGGGGTAAAGGGCTATGTGCGCCTTGCCTACTGCATCGACACCGAAAAAGTAAAGCGCAGCCTGCCCGCCTTTGAAAAGCTGGCAGACGCCTACCGCAAATAACCGGAACGCCCCGATCCGGGGCATAAAATAAACAACTGATAGAGGAAAGGGAACCCTGCTATGGAAAAGATCAAGATGACGACCCCGCTGGTGGAGATGGACGGCGACGAGATGACCCGCATCCTGTGGAAGATGATCAAGGACGAGCTGATCCTCCCCTTTGTGGACCTCAAGACCGAGTACTACGATCTGGGTCTGCCCAACCGCGATGCCACCGCAGATCAGGTGACCATGGATGCCGCCCTCGCCAACAAGAAGTACGGCGTGTCGGTCAAGTGCGCCACCATCACCCCCAACGCTCAGCGCGTGGAGGAGTACAAGCTGCACGAGATGTGGAAGAGCCCCAACGGCACCATCCGCGCTGTGCTGGATGGCACCGTGTTCCGCGCACCCATTATGATCGACAGCATCCAGCCTGTGGTCAAGAACTGGAAAAAGCCCATCACCATCGCCCGCCATGCCTACGGCGATGTGTATAAGTGCACCGAGTTCCGCATTCCCGGTGCAGGCAAGGCCGAGCTGGTGTTCACCGGCGCAGACGGCAGCCAGCAGCGCGCCACCGTCTTTGATTTTGAAGGCGCCGGTGTGCTGCAGGGGCAGTACAACAAGGATGATTCCATCCGCAGCTTTGCCCGCAGCTGCTTCAACTACGCACTGGATGTGAAGCAGGATCTGTGGTTCGGCGCAAAGGATACCATCTCCAAGAAGTACGACCACACCTTCAAGGATATCTTCCAGGAGGTGTACGACGCCGAATACAAGGCAAAATTTGAGGCTGCCGGCATTACCTACTTCTACAGCCTCATTGACGACATCGTGGCCCGCGTCATCCGCAGCGAGGGCGGCTTTGTCTGGGCCTGCAAGAACTACGACGGCGATGTGATGAGCGATATGGTCTCTACCGCCTTTGGTTCGCTGGCCATGATGACCAGTGTGCTGGTCAGCCCGGATGGCAAGTACGAGTACGAGGCCGCCCACGGCACCGTCACCCGCCATTATTATAAGTATCTGAAGGGCGAAAAGACCTCCACCAACCCCATGGCCACCATCTTTGCATGGTCGGGCGCCTTCAAGAAGCGCGGCGAACTGGACAACCTGCCGGAGCTGGTGCACTTTGGCGAGGCACTGGAAGCCGCAAGCCTGCAGACCCTGAACGAGGGCATCATGACTAAGGACCTGTGCGGTCTGGCAGAGGGCATCACCCCCACCGCTGTGGACAGCGAGGGCTTTATCAAGGCCATCCGTGAGCGTCTGGAAGCTAAGCTGGCATAAAACGATTTTCAATATAACATAAAAACCGGAACGATCCACCCGAAAAAGGGACGATCGTTCCGGTTTATATTTTAGGCAGGATGTGCGACAAACTGGAACTTGTCGGGGCGAGGCCCCTCCATCTTGCTACGCAAGACCGTTCGGTCGCTTAAAGTCCCCACTGGGGACTTCATTGCTGCGCTGCGCTTCGCAAACGCGAACTTGTCGGGGCAAAGCCCCTCCATCTTGCTGCGCAAGACCGTTCTGTCGCTTAAAGTCCCCACTGGGGACTTCATTGCTGCGCTGCGCTCACAAACGCGAACTTTCCCTCGATGTGCTTGGAGAAGGTCAGGCCATACTTCCCCGCATTTTTCAGCAGGAACTGGCTGAACTTCTTTTGCGGAACAGGCGATTCCAGATTATCCTCGCACCACTTGGTGTAGGCGCGGTAGAGATAGGTGGAGCGTTCCTCGGTGTCGGGCTTGAAGCGGACATACGCCGTTGCCTGCATGAACTGGGTCAGGTTGTCGCTGTCCGCCATGGCTGCTTCGAGGTTCTGGATGGAGCGCTCGCTGATGGTAAACTGATAGCGGTTCGCCAGCAGACGGTGTAACCCCTCCAGCATCCACAGCAGGATGCCGGGACGCTCCTCGGACAACTCTTCGATGAGGAAGGGATTATCCACCCGGGCAGGGTCACGGTCTTTCACCGTGATGAGGATCTGTCTGCGCCAGAAGCCGTCGCTGTCATCGTGAGCAGCCACAAGGTTGCCATTGCCGAAGCAGATGAAACGAACGTACAGCAGACCTTGGACAGCCTGCTTATTCTTTCGCTCAATGCACAAACGGTCCTCGGCGGTGACGATGGACTTGATATTCCGTGTTTCGGGCAAAGCCACCATGTTCAGGTCGTCATCGACCATGACCAGCTTGTACTCCAGATTTGCACTGGCAAAGCGGTTCGTTTCGATGCGGAGGATGGATTCGGAGTGAGAGGCTTCCCCGAACAGCTTCTTCAGCAGCAAGCCGATGCGGGATTTTCCCTCGCCGCCCTTGCCGGTCATGACCAGCATCTTCTGCGCCTTGGTAGACGGGATCAGAAGATAGCCGAGATATTCCTGCAAGGTCAGAATGTCCTCCGGGATCAGCAGACCGTCCAGAAATTCCAGCCACTTGGTCGGTGCGGGGGCATCGGGCTGGTATTCCACGGGGAGCCGGTTCAGGCAGAGTTCCTTTTCCGGCACAAAGCCCCGCTCGTCCAGAAAGTAGGTTCCGTTCTGGAGATGGATGCGGTCAAGCTGGGGTTTCCATTCAGGGGTATAGGTTTCGATACGGAGTGCGTCCAGAACCTGCTTCTCCTTCTTGGCAAGGTTGTCGAGCACAAAGTCACGGAGGTCGCTGTGGACTTCGTAGAGCAGTGCGTCCTCGTCTACCTCGCCGTTCTGGTCGAACAGCTTCTGTTTCAGGCACATCATGGGGTGTTTCTCTAAAAGGTACTGGCAGTAAGCGGTTTCACGCACTTTGCCCTTACTGTCTACCCAAGGGCATTCGCATTCTTCCTCTTCTTCCAGTTCGTCCTCATCACGCCAATCTTCGTTCCTCTTTTTCCAGTCGCTCATGCAATCCCTCCCAATACTTCCGTAGCTCGTTTTCGGTCTGCGGGTCCGGGAGCACCGAACAGTCCAGATAATATTCAACGATGTCAAGGTTCTTTATCGCTTCAAGGAAGCAGGGGTGAAGTTCTTCTGTGGGTGACTGCGGTGCGTATCGGACCCGCCAACGCTGCAGACAGCGGTAATAGTCCAGCAGCTGCTGCCGGACGGTGGGCGGTCTGCGGGGAGCAAGCCGCACCTTGCCGTCGGCAAGTGCCATGCCGAAGTCCTCCTTCAACTTTTCCACAGCCTTGTAGGGAGAAAGTTGAAAAAGTCTGCCGACAAAATCGATCACATCGCCATCCGCCTGACAGGCGAAACAGTGGAAACGGCTGTCCACCTTCATGCTGGGGTGTTTATCCCCGTGGAAGGGACAGCACATCATGCCGTTCCGGTTTACGGCGAAGCCGTATAGCTCCGCTGCCTGCCGGGTCGAGATGGCGTTCTTTACGTCCGAAAAGACAGAGGTGCTACCCTCCGTCCCAATGGGTGGGGTACAGGCGAAAGGACGAAGCCCGGTGAGGGGCGTGGGTGAGGTTGGGTTTATTCACACATCGATCCGTCAGAGTGTTGTTCATTTGACCTCCTGCTGCGGTACGGCGTGGCTGCGCTCTTCCTTGCGGAAGAAGGCTTCCACGTTCTGTTGTGCGGTGCGGAGTTCACGCAGTTCGATCTGCGCTTTCTTGTAGCGGGTGTAGAAACCGTTTTTCTCCGAGGAAAGGGTCTGGTATTCGGCATCCAGCTTTTTGAGGTCCGGCAGCGTCCTGAGCCCGTTGGCCTTGAAATAGGCGCAAGCGGCCTCGTACACAGCAAACTCTGCACGGTGCTGCTCCTTGAACTTGGCGGGGTTCCGCACAGTCTGGAGCTTCTGTGCAAGAGGTTTGTACTGCCGATAGACCACAAGATGCCCGCGCAGCTCCTTGAGGGAGACCATGCGGGCATCCATGTCTTTGACCACCGCCAGTGCATTGTCGTGCTGGGTTTGCAGTTCGGCAATGCGCTGGTGCAGGGCATCTTCGCTGAGCAGCTTCTTCTCCTGCAAGAGACACAGGGTCTGCGACCAGCGTTTGAGGTTGAACTTTTTCGCCCAACGCTCATAGCCGATGCCCTTGCCCGCAGCAACGTTCGCCTGAATGTCAACCAGTTTCCTGATCTTATCCGGCTTCTTCTCGCTGCTGGGCTGGATGATGGCGGCAAGCTGGATGTTCTGGGAGAGGGCGGTCAGCACCTGCTCCTTTTCCAGCTTCTTGCTCAGTTTCTTGGCGGTGATGAACTTTGTCCGGCCGGGTGGGCAGTAGCTCAACCGGCCTCGGCTCTCCTTCACGGCGATGCCGTGTTCCTGCATGAGCAATGCAGAAAATT
>ENA-ORUI01002404-ORUI01002404.1-human-gut-metagenome-genome-assembly--contig:-NODE-2404-length-15720-cov-2.654644_pt1 | contig 15720 bp, 6 predicted proteins | sample MGYA00242078_ERZ509205 | MGnify/ENA primary metagenome ERZ509205 (study PRJEB26280, sample SAMEA2338828) | human gut metagenome | biome: human gut; feature: human-associated habitat; material: faeces... | reverse complement strand
GTATCGGATTACCCTTTTGTACTCTATCTGGTATCCGGTATCGTGCCGTGGTTTTTCTTCCAGGATGCATTAAACGGTGGAACCAATGCCCTGATTGAATACAATTATCTTGTGAAGAAGGTTGTATTCAAGATCAGCATCCTTCCCATCGTAAAGATCATCTCCGCACTTTTCGTGCATGTTTTCTTTGTGGCCTTTGCACTGATCTTATGTGCATGCTACGGATATACACCAAGCCTTTATACACTGCAGATCATTTATTACTCTGTCTGCACCTTCCTTTTTGTACTGGGACTTGTGTATGCTACAAGTGCGATCGTCATTTTTTTCCGTGATCTGACCCAGATCATCAGTATTTTTCTTCAGGTGGGTGTATGGCTTACACCGATCATGTGGGATATCAATATGCTTTCTTCACATCCATGGCTGATCAAGCTGTTTAAGCTGAATCCGATGTACTATGTAGTCACGGGCTACCGTGATTCCATGCTTGGTCATATCGGAATCTGGAACCATGCTTCATGGACGATCTATTTCTGGGTAGTTACGATCCTGCTTTTCGGACTGGGATCTGTGATATTCAAACGTCTGAAGCCGCATTTTGCAGATGTGCTTTAATTGAATGTGGATGGCGGATATCCGCTTGATCCGGACCGGACAGTTCCCATGGGTGATTTGCTCTGTAAGGATAAAAAGCAGAACGGCGGCAGATTGTGAGAGTGAACGATTTACACAAAAGTGAGGTTGAAAATGGCAGAAGATATTGCGATTTCAGTAAATGATGTCAGTAAGATGTACAAGCTTTACGATAATCCTATGGATCGTCTTAAGGAGTCCCTGGGATTATCCAGAAAAAAGAAATATAAAGAGCATTATGCGCTCAACCATGTATCCTTTCAGGTGCATAAGGGAGAAACAGTGGGAATTATCGGAACAAATGGTTCCGGTAAATCCACGATCCTGAAGATCATCACCGGCGTACTTTCGCCTACGGCCGGAGAAATAGCCGTAAACGGAAGGATCTCAGCGCTTCTGGAGCTGGGAGCCGGATTTAACGGAGAATATTCCGGACTTGAAAATGTATATCTCAACGGAAGCATGATCGGTTTTTCCAGGGAAGAGATCGATGCCAAGCTGCAGTCTATTCTTGATTTTGCAGATATCGGTGATTTTATCTATCAGCCGGTAAAAACATACTCCAGTGGTATGTTCGTGCGTCTGGCTTTTGCGGTAGCTATCAATATCGATCCAGAGATCCTGATCGTTGATGAGGCTCTTTCCGTGGGAGATGTATTTTTCCAGGCAAAATGTTACCGAAAATTCGAAGAGTTCAAGGAAATGGGGAAGACCATTCTGTTTGTAAGCCATGACCTGAGCAGCATCGGAAAATACTGTGACCGTGTTGTACTTCTAAATAAAGGTGAGAAGCTTGCAGAGGGTGGTGCCAAGGAGATGGTCAATCTTTACCGTCGTGTGCTGGTCAATCAGTATGACGATGCAGATCTGGAAGAAAACACAGACGATGCAGAAGAGGGACAGACGACGGAGAACCAGGCAGCCGGAGCAGACGTTTCACTGAAAGCACATACCGGAAGCGGTAAAGCTATGAAGGACAGCCTGAACCTGAATCCCAAGGTCCTGGAATACGGCAGTAAGCTTGGCGAGATTGTGGATTTTGCCATCCGGGATGATACAGGTATGATCACCAATGTGATCGAAAAAGGCAAGGAATTTTCCGTTCAGATGAAAGTGAAGTTCCAGGCAGATGTCAGCGATCCGATCTTTGCATTTACCCTGAAAGATCTGAAAGGCACCGAGATCACAGGAACCAATACCATGTATGAACATACGCCTCTGAAACCGCAGAAGGCAGGCGATGTCCGTGAGATCACCTTCAAACAGGTGATGCCTCTGGAGGCAGGGGAATATATGCTGTGTCTGGGTTGCACCGGATATAAAGACGGCGATTTTACCGTATTTCATCGTCTTTACGATGTGTGTAACCTGACCGTGATCACAGATAAGAAAGCAGTGGGATATTTTGATCTGTTTTCCAAAGTATCTGTGAAATAAGTGGAGGAACGACTATGGCGGAGTTGAATTTAGATTATTATACGGCGAAGGATCATTATTCCGATGGGGATATCGAGGAAACACTTCTGAAAATGGCACAGGAAGGCAAATCTTTTGAAGACCTGCCGGAGGAAGAGGTGAGTTTTCCAATGGTCTACCATTTTTCAGGGCTGCGGGAGAATATCTTAAGCTGGTATCCTCTGAAAAAGGCGGATTCCGTTCTGGAGATCGGAGCCGGATGCGGAGCCATTACCGGAATGCTTTGCCGCAAGGCCGGTCATGTGACTTCCGTGGAGCTTTCCAAACGTCGGGCAGATATCAATTATGCGAGAAACAGGGATAAGGAAAATCTGACGATCATGGTTGGAAACCTGAATGACATGACTTTTCCGGAAAAATTCGACTATGTGGTAGTAAACGGTGTGCTGGAGTATGCCATGAGCTTTACCGAGGGAAAAACTCCTTACGAGACATTTCTTCAGCGTATGGGCGCTTATCTGAAGCCGGAGGGAAGACTTCTGATCGCCATTGAGAACAGACTGGGATTGAAGTACTTTGCCGGAGCACCGGAGGATCACACAGATCTTCATTTTTTCGGGATCAATGGATATCCGGGAAATCAGTCTGTGCGCACCTTTTCCAAGAATGAACTGGGAGAGCTGCTGGAAAACAGCGGCTTTCCTTTTCTGCGCTTTTACTACCCGTATCCGGATTATAAATTTCCGACAGAGATTTTTACAGATGAGAGCCTTTATACCAATTCCTACGGAAGAAGCTATCCTGTATACACAGATAAGACAGCAGATCTTTTTGCAGAAAGTGAAGGCGTAAAGGCCTTCGAAAAAGAGAAGATCCTGGACAGCTTTGTGAATTCTTTTCTTGTGGAGGCAGGACGTACCGAGAATCAGGACCCGGAGGAAATCCTTTATGTGAAGCTGAACCAGGAGCGAAAAGAAAAGTTCCGTCTTCTGACCAGAATCGTCCGGGAGAACGGAGAGGTCCGTGCGGAAAAAGAGGCTATGGTGCCCCAGGCTGAGGAATTTGTGGAAAAACTGGAAAAAACCGGAACAGAGAGTACCGGATCCGATAAATACAAGAATCTTCCCTGCAGGGCAGAAAACGGAAAGATCTCTTATCCGCTCCTTACTGGAAAAACTCTTCACCAGGAAATCGCAGAGCTTGCCCAGAAAGAAGATCTTGAAGAGATCAAGGCCCTTCTTAAAAAATTCTATCAGGAATTTTTCGGGGCTCGTCAGGTTGTGGATTACAGGACCGGAGAGTTCCGCAAGGTATTTGGTGATCATCCGGGAAGAAATGATTACGAATGTGTCTGCCCGGCCAATGTGGATCTGATCTGCAGCAACATCTTTATGGGAGAAAAGGAAAATCAGATCATAGATTATGAGTGGATGTTTGATTTCCCTGTGCCTGTGAATTTTATCATGTGGCGCCTGATCCATGAACTGTATACTCATATTTCTGAGCTGCCGCGGTTATGTCATGAGGATGAGATGATGGCGGAGTTTGACATCAGCTATACAGACTATGAGATATTTATGGATTGGACCATGCATTTCGTCTATGAGTATGTGGGCTGTGGTTCCCTGATCCCGTTTGAACAGAAAAAGGTGCCGGTTTCCGTAACAGAGCTGGTGAACAGAGAAAGAGAAAAGCATCAGATGCACAGCAAGATGTACTTTGATCTTGGTGAGGGATTCTGTGAAGAGCATACACTTTATGCAGAGGGAAAACTTTCCGGAAACCGTTTCCGGGTAGAGTTTGCGCTTTCCGGTATCAAAGGAATACGAAATCTCCGCTGGAATCCCGCAAACGGTCATTTCCTGAAAGTGAGGATAGAGCGTCTGGATTGCGGATGCAGTGCGGAGCTTGTGCCTCAGGGTGTCCATATGAAGGTGGATAACAGTACCACTGCGTTTTTTACCACCGATGGCTTTTATCTTATCGATGTTACACACCCGGAAAATGTGGACAGGATCGTAATAGAGGGAAAACTTGACTGCCTTGAGCTTCCGGATGTGGAAAAGCTTCTGGCCTTTGAAAAAGAGCGTGAAGTACGAAGAGAACAGGAGCGTGTCAGAAAAGAGGCTGAACGTGCCGCAAAGCAGGCTGCAGAGGAAGCAGCACGTGCGCAGGAAGAGGCCCTTCGTCATCCAGGCAAAAAAGCGCGGGTAAAGAAACTGGTCAAAAAGGTTCTGCGTTATCATACAGAGCCGGCAGCAGTGATGGGAGTGGAGACAACTCCTACCTGTATGGGCAGTGTTGATTTCTTTCATTATGAGAATGGCACCTTAAATGCCATTGGCTGGGCCTTTGATCCGACGTTTGCGTCTATGGGACAGCCAAGGATCGCATTTTATCAGGGAACACAGAAGCTTCAGGAGGCTTCCTGTACTACGATCTACCGTACGGATGTGGCTAATGCCATTGGAAATCCGGATGCGGAAAGTGCCGGATTTTCTTTCCTGGCAACGGTTCTTGCGCCGGCAGAGACTTCTGTTTTCCTGGAGTACGGAACCGCAGCGGATACCGGAAGATTCCTTATCGGAAAGATCCCGGGAACCAGGGATCAGAAAGAGCTTCTGGTATACGCGATCGAAGATCCGAAGAGTATCGGAAATCTCCGTCATTTCAAACAGCGTCATATACGCAGTGCGAGAAAGGCATATCCACAGGCAGTCTATCAGCAGAAGGTGGATGTGATCGTGCCGGTTTACAACGGACTGGAGTATTTTGATGCCCTGTTTTCCGGAATTGAAAAGACAAAGGTTCCATATCGTCTGATCCTCGTAAATGATAAGAGCCCGGATCCTGAGGTAGGAAACTATCTGGAAAAATATGCCGCAGAGCATGACAATGTGGTACTTCTGAATAATGAGACCAATATGGGCTTTCTTCCGTCTGTAAACCGTGGATTAAAGATGGCGGAAAATCATGTGGCTCTTGTAAATACAGATGTGGAGGTTCCGGAAGAGTGGCTGGAGCGCCTGATGCTTCCGATCTTTGCAAAGGAAAACATTGCAACCACCACACCGTTTACCACCTGCGGAACCATCTGCAGCTTCCCGGATTTCTGCCGGGATAACAAACTGTTTGAGGGAATGCCGCTGTGGGAGATCGATGATGAATTCCGCATGATCCGTCCGCAGTATCCGGCTATGCCTACCGGTGTGGGCTTCTGCATGGGTATGAACCTGAAAGCGATCCAGGAGGTTGGCCTTCTGGATGAGGAGAATTTCGGAAAAGGCTACGGTGAGGAGAATGACTGGTGCCAGCGTGCTATAGCTGCAGGCTATGAGAACGTGCATGTGGATAACCTGTTTGTATATCACAAGCATGGTGGAAGCTTCCCGTCTGAGGAAAAGCAGAGACTCCTGAAAGAGCACAGTGAGGCGCTGCTCCGCAAGCATCCGGATTACAACAAGGATACTGCGGATTACTGCAGAAGAGACCCGCTTCGTCCGGTAAGACTCTACGTGGAAATGAAGCTTCTCAACAGGAAGCTGGATGTGCCTACCATTGTGGCCTTTGACCATGATCTTGGCGGCGGTGCAACGGCTTATCTTGTGGAAAAAAGACGTCTGGCTCTGCGGGAAGGATACCGTTTTGTGACCATCCGCTATAATATCGTAAGCAATCGTTTTTACTTTACGTATCAGTATAAGCAGTATGAGATGGAATTTTTTGCAAATGATCTGGAAACTGCCCTTGGTGAGCTGATGCGTGTGGATGAGATCTGGATCAACGAGCTTGTGACCTATCAGGATCTTTACGGAACCCTGGAACGTATCCTGCGTCTTAAGAGAGAGCAGGGTGCGAAGCTCCTTATGCTTCTTCATGATTTCTTTGCCCTTTGCCCGGCAGTGAATCTGATCGATGCAGAAGGAAAATACTGTGGTGTTCCATCCTGTGAGGTCTGCGATAAATGTATTCCGGATAACCGCAGCAATGCCTGCACAGAATACGGAACCGGAACGCTCTGGCGTACAAAATTCCGGGAATTTCTGTCAAACTGTGATGAGATCCGTGCATTTTCCGATGATACGGCAAGGCTGTTCAAGCGTGCTTATCCGGATGTATACAATCTCCATGTGATCCCGCATGCACCCCATTACCTTCCGGCAGTGAAAAAAAATAAAAAAACCACAGAGACCTTTAACATTGGTCTTATCGGCGTACTCTGCTACAAAAAAGGCCTGGAGGTTGTGAAGGCGCTTGCAGGATATATCGAAGAGAATGGACTGAATATCCGTCTGAGACTGATCGGTACTTCCGACGAAGAGATCGAAAGTCCGGTATTTTCCCAGACAGGAAGATATACAAGAGAGGAGATTCCAAGACTTACCCTGGAGCAGGATATTGATATGTTCCTGATCCCGTCCGTATGGCCGGAGACCTTCTCCTACACAACCTCGGAGATCATTTCCATGGGATTTCCGGTAGCGGTACTTCCGGTAGGTGCACCTGTAGAACGTGTGAAACGCTATGCCAAGGGCCTTGTTCTGAAAGATGAGAAGCCGGAGAATATTGTGGAAGAGATGATTTCTCTGTGGAAAACTCTCGGCGAAAGTGAGCTCCCTGTGGAAAAACGCAGGCTTCTTTTCGTAGGAGAGGAGATTTCCTTTGCTTCCAGATATCGTGTGGAGCATTTCCGGGAGCAGCTGATCCTTAAAGGCTATGCATCGAAGTTTATCCAGATAGACCAGGCAGAGCAGGAAAAGATCGAGGAATATACAGCAATCGTGATGTACCGCTGCAGCAAGCTGATGGAAGCAGAACTGCTTGCCAACCGGGCGAAAGCAGCCGGAATCCCTGTTTACTATGATGTGGATGACCTGGTATTTAATTACGAAAAAATTTCCGGGCTGCATTTCCTGAAGGGAAGCGAGTACAGTGACTTCCGCACAACTACAGACCGTATCCGCGGATGTATGGGATTCTGCGACGGATATTTTACATCTACGGAGACACTGGCAGGAGAGATCCGGGAAGAATTTCCGGAAAAACCGGTGGTGATCAACCGCAACTGTATGAGTATGGAGATGGAGATCCTGTCTCACGAGGCTGTGGAGCAGACAGACAAGGCTAAAGACCGGATCTATATCGGATATTTAAGTGGTTCCAAAACGCATGATCAGGATTTTGCCCAGGTGGAGGCAGCACTTCTGGAGGTGATGGAGCGCCACCCGGAGGTTTACCTGAAGCTGGTGGGTGTATTGGATGAATCCGGAATGGAGCCGGTGCAGAACCGCATCGAGAAGCTTCCGTTTATGGACTGGAGACAGCTGCCTGCCGTGATCGCAGGACTTGATATCAATCTGATGCCGCTGGAGAACAGCCTGTTCCACTGGTGTAAATCCGAGAATAAGTGGACAGAGGCTGCCCTTGTAAAGGTTCCGAGTGTCATGAGCCGTAACTGTGAGATGGAATACGTGGTCGAAAACGGAAAAGATGGCTGGATGTGCACCACAAAAGAAGAGTGGGTCAATGCCTTGGAAGCTCTGGTTACTGATGAGAAGGCCAGAAAAGCCATGGGTGAGGCCGCACATCAGAAGGTTATGGAACATTACCTTACAGTAAATACCGGAAAGGATGCAATGGAGGAATTGTTATGCAGCGAGAGCTATACGAAGTAGAAAAGGACAGGTTTGACCTGAAGGACAGTTCTCTGTATCACCTTCAGGGAACCTGGCCGAAGGATCATAAGCCGGAAGCCGTTCTTGACGGGGAAAAGCTTCCGGCAGCCATCAGTGCCCAGGAGCGTGTCAGCGCCCTGGAGCGCTTTAAGGATCTGGATCTGGTAAACGGAGAACGTGTGCAGATGGAAATCTGCCTGCCGGATCTGGAGGGCAAAAAGAAGCTTGTTGTTTATGCGGTAAAGGGTGAAAAACGTGTCCGGTGGTTTTCTGTTTCGGCAGCACAGCTTTACAGGAAACAGGGAAAACCGCAGTACTTTATCGAGAGTATCGAGGTGGAAGCCGGGGAAAAGATCTGCCGTGTCCGTGGCTGGGCAGCTTTTAACAGCCCCCTGACCATACGCCTGGAGGATCGCAGCCGGAAGGAAATCCCCTGCGAGATCACCAGACTGAAACGTGTGGATGTACAGAATCAGTACCAGGAAACAGAAATCGATGAGAAGAGCGGTTTTTTCTTTGAATTCCATTATGACAGTGTGAAGGAATTCTACATTGTATTTGAGGCAGGCAATGTGCGGACGCTTCGTCTGGTACATCTGCAGCCACAGAAGCGCCTTGCGGAGAAAGCTGCGGTATATTTCCGTAAGGGAAGCCGTTACATGAAGCTTCACGGGGCAGCAGCCCTTACCGGAAAGGTATTTGGAAAGGTGCTGGACCGTAAAAACCGTCCGGTGGATTATTCCAAATGGATCGTGAAGCATCTGCCGGACAAGGCAGAGCTTGCAGAAGAAAGAAAAACGAAATTTTCCAGGAATCCAAAATTCAGTATTGTGATCCCGCTTTACAAAACACCGGAAAAATATCTCCAGCAGCTGGTAGATTCCATAGAAGCCCAGACCTACGGGAACTGGGAGCTTTGTCTTTCCGACGGAAGCGGAGCAGATTCTCCTCTTACCGATTATCTGAACAGGCTGGAAAAAAGTGATGACAGGATCCGTGTGATCCGCAACGACCAGGCACTTCAGATCGCAGAGAATACCAATGCGGCCATGAAAGCGGCAACAGGAGATTTTATCGTGTTTGCAGATCATGATGATGAGCTGACGCCGGACGCTCTGTTCCGGTGTGTGAAAGCGCTGAATGAGGATCCGGAGCTTAAGGTTCTGTATTCCGATGAAGATAAGATGTCCATGGACGGGCACAAATTCTTTCAGCCGCATTTCAAACCGGACTTCAATATTGATCTTTTGTGTACAGTAAACTACATCTGTCATCTTTTTGTCGTAAAAAAAGAGATCGTGGATCAGATCGGAATGCTGAAAAAGGAATTTGACGGTGCACAGGATTATGATTTTGTGTTCCGCTGTGTGGAAGCTGCGGGAAGAGAGCAGATCCATCATATCCCCAGGATCCTTTATCACTGGAGATGCCATGAGGATTCCACAGCAGAGAATCCGGAAAGCAAGATGTATGCCTTTGATGCAGGAGCACGTGCCATCAAGGCTCATTATGACAGGATCGGAGTTCCGGTGGAAATCGAAAAGGGTGAATATCTTGGACTTTACCGTACAAAATTCCTCTGGGAGGAAAAACCGCTGATCTCCATCATCATCCCAAACAAGGATCACATCGATGATCTGAAGAGATGTATTGATTCCATTGAAGAAAAGGCAACTTACCGCAATTATGAGTATGTGATCGTAGAGAACAACAGTACGGAGGATGAGACCTTTGCTTACTATAAAGAGCTAGAAGCATCCAATCCGAAAGCCCATGTGGTGTACTGGGATGGTATTTTCAACTATTCTGCCATCAATAATTTCGGAGCTGCTCATGCTAAGGGTGACTATCTGCTTCTTCTCAACAATGATACGGAGATCATCAGCCCGGACTGTCTGGAGCAGCTTCTGGGATACTGTATGAGACCGGATGTGGGAGCTGTAGGAGCGCGGCTCTATTATGAGGATGATACCGTGCAGCATGCAGGAGTAGTCGTTGGCTTCGGCGGTATTGCGGGACATTGCTTTGTGCAGCAGAAGAGAGACGCTACCGGATACTGCCACAGGATCATCTGTGCCCAGGATTACAGCGCTGTAACCGCAGCCTGCATGATGGTGAAGCGTGAGGCCTTTGATAAGGTTCACGGATTAAGTGAGGAATTTCAGGTTGCCTTTAATGACATAGATTTCTGCCTTCGTCTGGGAAAAGCCGGATATCTGGTTGTATACAATCCTTATGCGGAGCTTTATCACTATGAATCCAAATCCAGAGGTCTTGAGGATACACCGGAGAAGGTGGCAAGATTTAACCGCGAGATCGCTTCCTTTGAGAAGCACTGGCCGGAGATCCTCCGTGACGGAGATCCTTACTATAATCCGAACCTTACACTGGAGAGCCAGGATTTCTCTCTGAAGCGGATATAGGAGGTTATATTTTGGAAAAGAAAAAAATCTGGAAGGATGAGAGAGTTCAGGCAGGGGTTCTTGTCCTGGCAGCATTTCTGCTCCTGACTGCATGGGCGTTCATGCAGCCCTTGGGGGCAGGCCCCGATGAAAAAATGCGCTACATGGTGGCACAGTATCTTCATGAGCATCCGGGAAAGCTGCCTCTTGGAGATGAGCCAACCATCCGTGATGCGACATGGGGGATTTCCTATGCCTATTATCCGATCCTTTCCTATATGGTATCTGCTGTATTTATGGGGATCGCAGGTCTGTTCCATGCTTCTGCAGACGGATTACTCCATGCGGCGAGAATGGCAGATGTGCTCTTTGTGACCGGAGCGGTATATTTTGTGGTGAAAGCATCCGGAAAGCTTTTTCCGAAAGAGGGAAGATGGCTGTTTGCCGCACTGGCAGGCTTTATGCCGCAGGCATTGTTTCTGGGAACTTATGTAAACACGGATTCCCTGGCACTTTTATCCATGGCGATGATCCTGTATTCCTGGTCCTGTTATCTGGAAGCGAGAGACTGGAGCTTCAGAAATTCGATCCTTCTGGCTGTTGGAATGGCGGTCTGTGCACTGTCCTACTATAATGCCTACGGATGGATCTTATGCAGCTTTCTGTTTTTCTGCCTGACAGTCCTTCTGTGCAGGGAAGAGCCGGTAAAACAGAGAGTTGCATTTCTGCTCCGGAGAGGGATCGTGATCGCGGCAGTAACCCTTGCCTTATGCGGCTGGTGGTTTATACGAAATGCCGTTCTCTATGACGGAGATCTTATCGGAAGAAAAGCCTGTGCACAGTGTGCGGAAAAATATGCGGCTGTTGATTACAGGCCGTCCAGATACCCTACACCGGAGAAGCTGAACTGGTCATGGAAGGATATCCTTCTGTATCAGGATCCGGGCTGGCAGCATAACTGGCTGCTGACAGTACTGGTAAGCTTTATCGGAACCTTTGGCCTGATGCAGATCTATATGCCTTATAGTGTGAGCAAGGCATATTTCCTGTTCTTTGGAATGGGTGGGATCGGTATTTTGACCATGCTGGGAATATTTTATCCGAAGAAACGTACTGTGGTAAAAGAACGAAAAGCAGCAGGAAGTGAAAAGCTGAAGATAAAAACAATAACCGTGTACGATAAATGGGACAGAAAAGGAATCTTTCATCTGCTGCTGATCCTTCTGATCCTGATCCCTGTGGGTCTGTTTATGTATTATGTATATTATAGTGACAACCAGGCACAGGGACGTTATATCATGCCGGCACTGTATCCGGCCATGTATTTTGTGACAGCCGGCTGGAATCGTCTGCTTGAGCGTTTTGTAAAAAAGGAAAATATCAGAATGTGGATATACCGGGTCCTGACAGCACTTCTGGCTGCTTCGCCGTTTTTATGCTATATCTTCCTGGTAGTTCCGTTTTATGGCTGACACCCCGATGGGTGAGATGGCAGAAAAAAATCCCTTCTATGTATCCGGATATGACCGGTACATAGGAGGGATTTTTTAATTCTGAAGTATATCCGCCTGGGAACCAAGATCAGGAACGGATGATCCGGATCATGCGCCACAGCAGAAGGATCAGGAGCAGGATGCCCACACCGCCAATGGCAAAATACGGGATCTGGGATCTGGATTCGGAATAAGCTTTTGCAGAATCCATGTTTTCATCATTTTCCAGTACATCGGAGGAGCTTTCCTGGGAGGGATCCTCGACAACTGCAGTTCCCACCTGAGTTCCGCCAAAGGAATAGGTACGTAAGATCTGACCATCAGATTCCGTATCTTCCGTAGTCAGGTCGTCTGCGGTCGCGCCGGATGGAACCATTACAGTGCCGCCGGACAGGATGTGAAAATCATCCTCGCTGAGATCCAGAAGCTGGAAATTGGAAAAACCGTAATCCAGAAGTGAGATCGCTTCGTTGGCTGTCTGACCGGTCGCTCCGTTCATGACTACTGCGATCAGAGTAGTACCGTTTCGCTGTGCAGCTGTGACAAGAACGCTTCCGGAAGCAGTGGTGGTACTTTCACGACCGCCGATACATCCTTCATAATAGGAAGCGGATGCAGGATCTGTCATGGTAAAAGAGCTTGTCAGGTTACGGGTACCGCCGGAAACATTGGTAGCTGGGATCGTATAGGAGGTGGCTCCGGAGATGGTGCGGAAGCTGTCATTACGGATAGCCGCCTGCATGATCAGAGCCAGATCATGTGCTGTGGTATGCTGGTTGTCATCCGGGAGACCGGTAGGATTGGTGAATACCGTATTGGTACATCCCAGCTCCTTGGCACGGTCGTTCATTTTCTGGACAAAGGCATCCACAGATCCGCCGATCTGTTCTGCGACCTGGAGAGCAATGTCATTGGCAGAGGCCAGCATCAGAGCGTAAAGGCACTGCTCCATGGTAAATACCTCTCCGAGCTGTGAGGAAATATGAGCGCCTCCGTCTGTAACACCGGATACGCCGGTTTCTGTCATGGTAACCTGATCGTCAAGCTGGCTGTTCTCCAGTGCCAGAAGACAGGTCATGATCTTAACTGCGCCGGCCGGAGAAAGCGTGGTGTCCATATCCTTGGCATAGAGGATCGTATCGGAAGTATCTTCCATGATCACGGCAGATGCGGAAGTGATCTCAGGCCCCTGAGGCCATCCGCTGATCCCATTGGTGGTAATACCGGAGGATACAGCAACAGCGGTTTCTTCTGTGGCGAAAACTGGAGTCTGGAACACCATGGAAGCGGAGATCCCAATAGCCAGAAGCGCTGTGGTTATTCTTGATTTTTTCATGATAAATGGTACTCCTGTATAAAAAATAATTCTTATGTAAGCAATACATACGTAAGCTCAGTATAACACATTTCCTCTCTTCCTTGCAAAAAAAATGATGGAATGGTAAAATATGTTCATCAAACTGTTACTGAGAACAGAGTGAACAGTAACATCAAACTGAGTAATACGGAGATAATATATGAGTAAAGATGATTCTACAGGAAAGATCCAATGGGACAGACTTATAAAGAAGCTTTCCCCCTATACAGTACAGAAGGGCTTAAGATACCTGAAGCATTATGGCCTGAAAGAGTTCTGGATCCGGCTTCATGAGCGTTTTGAACCGGAAGAGGTTCCTTACGGACCATGGTATGAGGCATACAGACCTGACGAGGAAACACTGGAGAAGCAGCGGAAACGCAAATTTCCGGATGGGCCGCTGATCAGCATTGTGGTACCTGCATATCTGACACCGGAGCGTTTTTTAAGACAGATGCTGGACTCTCTCCTTGCACAGACATATGAGAACTGGGAGCTGTGTCTGGCAAACGGAAGCCCGGAGGATCCGGAGACCGTGCTGAGATCCTATGCAGAGATGGACAGGAGGATCCGCTATCAGGATCTGAAAGAGAATCTTGGCATTGCAGAAAATACAAACGCGGCTTTTGCCATGGCAGAGGGGGATTTTATCGCACTTCTGGATCATGATGATCTGCTGGCACCTAATGCATTGTATGAGATCGCGGCGGCACTGGAGGAGCATCCGGAGGCGGATGTGATCTATACAGATGAGGATAAGGTCACGACAGATCTTTCTGAACATTTTCAGCCCCATCTGAAACCGGACTTTAACCTGGATCTTTTAAGATCCAATAATTATATCTGCCATTTTCTGGTGGTAAGACGTTCCGTAGTGCAGACAGTGGGCGGATTCCGCCGGGAATTTGACGGCGCCCAGGATTATGATTTCATTTTCCGCTGTGTGGAGCAGGCAAGGGAAGTGGTCCATGTACCTGAGATCCTTTATCACTGGAGGACCCACAAATCCTCCACAGCAGATAATCCGGCAAGCAAGATGTATGCTTTTGAAGCCGGCAGACGTGCCATTGAGGGGAATCTCAAACGGACCGGAACTCCGGGAACCGTGGAGCATACTCCGGATTTTGGATTTTACCGTGTGAAGTATCCGGTGCAGGGAGAACCTCTGGTTTCTGTTATCATTCCGAACCGTGAGGAGAAAGAAACGCTTCAGGCCTGCGTGGAATCCATTTTTGAAAAAACTGCCTACAAAAATTACGAGATCATCATTGTGGAGAATAACAGCAGCTCCGAAGAGATCTTCCGGTATTACAGAAAGCTTTCGGAGGATCCCAGGGTCCATCTGATCCGCTGGAAAAAAGGCTTCAACTATTCTGCCATCAACAATTTCGGGGTGCGCCATGCCAAAGGAGATTACTTGCTTTTCCTGAATAATGACGTAAAGGTCATCGATCCGGACTGGATGTCAGAGATGCTGAGCGTGTGCCAGCGTAAGGAAACAGGTGCAGTTGGCGTCAAGCTGATCTATCCGGACAACACCATTCAGCATGCAGGCTGTGTGGTGGGAATGGGCGGAATTGCCGGGAACATGTTTGTGAATATGCCGGCAGAGCGTACTGGATATCTCCATAAGGCCTCTCTTTTGCAGGATATGAGCTGTGTGACTGCAGCATGTATGATGATGAAGAAGGAAGTTTTTCTGGAGGCAGGAGGCTTTACGGAAGAGCTTGCAGTTGCGTTTAATGATGTGGATCTCTGTCTGAAGGTGCGAAGCCACGGCCATCTGATCGTCTATGATCCGTATGTGAAGCTCTATCATTACGAATCCAAGTCAAGAGGCACTGAGGACAGCGAGGAAAAGGTCCGCCGTTTCCAGACGGAGATCGAATACATGCGCTGTCACTGGCTGGATATCCTGAAAAAAGGAGATCCATACTATAACAAAAATCTTTCTTTAACCAAATGGAATTATTCCCTGAAGCCCCTTCCGGGAATGGGAAAGAAGAAGGGATAAAGCAATGCAGGAAGTATCAGTAGTCATACCAAACTTTAACGGAATGGCATATCTGGATGGTGTTCTTTCCAGTCTTGAAAGACAGACTATCCGTAATTTTGAGGTTATACTAGTGGATAATGGTTCCACTGATGGCAGCTGTGCATTTGTTTCAGCGGAATATCCATGGGTACACATGATACAGCTTCCGGAGAATTACGGCTTCAGCAGAGCCGTCAATGAAGGGATCCGTGCGGCACGTTCCCCATATGTGCTACTTCTGAACAATGATACGGAAGCGGAACCGGATTTCCTGGAGGAGATGGTTGCTGCCCTGCGCAGACATAAGAAGGCATTTTCCTGTCAGGCAAAGATGATCCAGCTTCATGACAGGGACAAGATGGATGATGCCGGAAATTATTACTGTGCCCTTGGCTGGGCTTTTGCCAGGGGAAAAGGCAAGGATATCAGCCATTATGACCGAGAGCAGAAGATTTTTTCCACCTGTGCGGGAGCTGCGATCTACCGGAAGAAATTTATTGACAGGATCGGAGATTTTGATGAGGAGCATTTTGCTTATCTGGAGGATCTGGATATCGGCTATCGTGCCAGGATCTGCGGTTATCAGAACTGGTATGCTCCAAAAGCGAAGGTTTATCATGTAGGAAGCGGCACAAGCGGCTCCAGATATAATCAGTTTAAGATCCGGTATTCTTCCAGAAACAATATTTATCTTATCTATAAGAAT